>OMAL01000134.1_pt1 | contig 59943 bp, 52 predicted proteins | sample 1644711 | NCBI WGS metagenome assembly OMAL01 (sample SAMEA103958122, study PRJEB25191) | human gut metagenome | biome: human-associated habitat [ENVO:00009003]; feature: intestine environment [ENVO:2100002]; material: feces | place: Germany | collected 2013/2015 | reverse complement strand
TCATTGCCCGGGCGGTTTTTACTGGCCGGAAGCGGGCACGGGTCGTCGGGGACGCCGCCCCCTACGGGCTGGCCGTGGGGCTGGCGGCTGCCTGACGGCGGCCAGAGGACTGCCCGCCGTGGCCGTTTCCGTTAGCATAAAAAACAAAACCCAGCCCCCGCAACGTTTTCCACATTGCGGGGGCTGGGTTGTTTAAAACTTTAAGACATGAACCGATCCTTCAGGTTCTTGAAGAAACTCTTGCGCTTCTCGTAGTTCTCGTCCTTCAGGCTGTCCTCAAAGGCCTTCAGGGCTTCGCGCTGGGTGCGGTTCAGCTTCTTGGGGATCTCCACGTCCACAATGACGTACTGGTCACCGCGTCCGCGCCCGTTCAGGTACTGGATGCCCTGGCCGCGCAGGCGGAACTTCGTGCCGCTCTGGGTGCCCTCGGGAATCTTCTGGGCGACCTTGCCGTCCACGGTGGGGACCTCAATTTCAGCGCCCAGCACAGCCTGGGAGTAGGTAATGGGCACGCGGACGTACACATCGTAGCCGTCGCGCTCAAACACGGCGTCGGGCTTGACCGTCACATGGACGATCACGTCGCCCGCGGGGCCGCCGTTCGTACCGGCATCGCCCTGGCCGCGCAGCGCAATGTTCTGGTCGTCGTCGATACCCGCGGGGATCTTGACCTCCAGCGTCTTGCGGGCACTGGTCTTGCCGGTGCCGCGGCAGGTCTTGCAGGGGTTCTTGATGATGGTACCGCGTCCGCCGCAGTGCGGGCAGGGCTGCTGGCTCTGCATCACACCAAACGGCGTGCGCTGCTGGGTCACGACATAGCCGCGGCCACCGCACTCGGTACAGGTCTCGGGGCTGGAGCCGGGCGCACAGCCGTTGCCGCCGCAGTCCGGGCAGGTCTGCTGACGGTTCAGCGTGACCTTTTTGGCGCAGCCGTGGGCGGCCTCCTCAAAGGTCAGGATCACATTGGCCTGAATGTCATGGCCCTTGCGTTGGAGCGGGTCGAGCCGCCGAAGCCGCCAAAGCCGCCGCCGAAAATATCGCCGAAGATGTCGCCCAGATCGACGCCGCCGGTGCCGCCGAAGCCGCCAAAGCCGCCACCGTAGCCGCCGCCGGGCTGGCCGGCCCCATAGTTGGGATCGACCCCAGCGAATCCGAACTGGTCATAGCGCTTGCGCTTGTTCGGGTCGGAAAGAACATCGTTGGCCTCATTGACCTCCTTGAACTTTTCCTCGGCGGTCTTGTATGCGCTCTTGCTTTTGCAATTGATATGCCTATTCTTCTTATTCCGATCGGAATTATCTATATTGCTGAGGAGCTTTCCGTTATTCTTCAGGTCAGCTACTTCAAAATCACACACGGCAAGCGTCTTTTCAAGATGAGCCCTATCCATCACCACTTTGAAATGTGCGGTTGGAGCGAGGTTAAGATTGTCGGTGTGTTCAGTGCAGTAACCGCAGTTTTCGGTGCAATCGCTTTTGCACTTGCATATTTTGGTGCATAAATAAACGCAGAAATACTTGTTTAAAATAAATTTTAAGGGAGGAACGGTCTTTGGCTCCACAAAAAAGAATGATGCTTAAAGCTGATGTAAACAGAATATATGATGAAGAGGTTTACTCGGAGCAGAAGATCAGGGAAGAAAAGTTTTTTGTCCGTCCTACTCGTCAGAGAAAGATGAAAAAAGGAAAGCTGTTTTCCGTTGGCATGGGACTTGACCTTCCGTTTTGCATAATCATTCTTGTACTTCTCACTATCGGTATGATTATGATGTTTTCTGCAAGCTATGCCTATGCTTATTACAATCAGGGCGACAGCTATTATTACCTTGTAAGACAGCTCATTTTTGCCGCTATCGGCGTGGGCATAATGTTTTTCCTTTCGTTCTTTAACTATAATAAACTTCACAAAATCGCACCGATTGTTCTTGCAATTTCGTATTTGTGCCTGCTTGTGGTTCTTGTACTGCCGGGTTCCGAAGGCGTAAAAAGATGGATTCCTCTTGGAATTATCAACATTCAGCCTTCTGAGATTGCAAAGTTTGCAATTATCCTTTTCTTTTCACATTGGTGCAGTAAATACTATAACAAAATGCAGTTTGCCCGTTACAGCGTTTTGCCGGGTATAATTGTTTTCGGTTCAACAGCACTTCTGCTTTTTCTCGAACCGCACTATTCGGGTATCGTAATCATCGGCATTCTTTCGGTTGTAATGCTTTATATCGGCGGAATGCAGACAAAGTATCTCGGAATCGGTCTTGGACTTATTGTCGGAGTAGTGCTTATACTTGCCGTCACAAACAGCCTGTCCTATGCTATGAGCCGTCTTGACGGTTGGGGTCAGGCACTTGAATATACAACAGATGATATGTGGTGGACCACATATCAAACACGAAATTCACTCTATGCAATCGGTTCGGGCGGACTTTGGGGACTCGGTCTCGGTCAGTCAAGAATGAAGTACCTCTATATTCCTGAGCCGCAGAACGACTTTATCTTTGCCGTTGTTGTTGAGGAGCTCGGTCTGGTGGGCGCACTTATGATTCTCCTTATTTTTTCACTTCTTGTGTGGAGAGGCATCACACTTTCACTTCGTGCAAAGGATAAGTTTGGCAAACTTCTCGGTATCGGTCTTACCTCACAGATCGGCATTCAGGTTGTGCTGAATATTCTCGTTATCACAGACTGGCTGCCTAATACGGGTATCAGCCTTCCGTTCTTCAGCTACGGCGGCAGTTCGCTTATTATGCTGCTTGCCCAGATGGGACTTGTACTTTCAATTTCCAGAACGGCAAATATCGAAAGACAATAATTTAAAAATAGTTTTCTCCTGCATGAGTTTTGCAGAATTTTCAAAAGAAAGGTAAGAAAATTATGAAAGTATTGCTTGCAGGCGGCGGCACGGCAGGACACATAAATCCTGCACTTGCAATAGCCGGATATATAAAGAATAAAAGAAATGATGCCGAATTTTTGTTTATCGGCAACCGTGGCGGAATGGAGCAAAGACTTGTTCCGCAAGCCAGTTTTGAAATTAAGTCAATCACAATCAGCGGATTTAAGAGGAGCTTTTCTCCCAAGAGTATGCTTGAAAATGTTAAGACAGTTTCAAGAACCTTCACTTCTTCAAGAGAGGCAAAGAAAATAATTGCCGAGTTCAAGCCTGATATCTGTATCGGAACAGGCGGATATGTTTCGGGTCCCGTTATCAGAACAGCCGCAAAAATGGGTATTCCGTGCATTATTCACGAGCAGAATGCATATCCGGGCATTACAAATAAAATGCTTGCAAAGAGCGTCAAAAAGGTAATGCTTGCCGTTCCGGATGCAAAAAAGTATTTTGACAAAAATGTTGATTTTGTCATTACCGGAAACCCTGTAAGACAGGAAATCCTCACGGCAAAAAAAGAAGAGTCAAGAAAAGAACTCGGGCTTGACAACCGTCCCGTAGTGCTTTCGTTCGGCGGAAGCCTCGGAGCAAGAAAAATAAATGAAGCTGTTGCAGACCTTGTTGCAAGAAGCGGTATTGACGGCAGATATCAGCACATTCACGCATACGGCAGTTACGGCGACTGGTTTCCGCAGCTCGTTGAGGAAAAGGGTACTGATATTGCCGATTGTTCAAATCTTGATATAAGACCGTATATTGATAATATGCCGACTTGTATGGCGGCGGCAGACCTTGTAATCTGCCGTGCAGGTGCAATTACTCTCAGCGAAATTCAGGCTATGGGCAAACCGGCAATTCTTATCCCGTCACCTAATGTTGCCGAAAATCACCAGTACCACAATGCAATGGCACTTGTGAATGCAGGTGCGGCTGACATTATTGAGGAAAAAGACCTCACGGGTGCGGCTCTTATGCGTAAAACTGACAAAATGCTTCTCAATCCCGAAAAGCTTGAGAAGTACAGCGAAAATTCACGCAAAATGGCAATTACCGACGCAAACGAAAGAATTTATTCGGTAGTCAAAAAAGTTCTCGGACTTGTGTAACGGTAACATTTATAACGCTTTCTCATAGAATAGAAGGGTATTCTTTTTGAGAGGGTGTTATTGTGTCAAAACTGCTTGTTACAGGACGCAAAAAGCTTGACGGAGAGGTTGAAGTTCAGGGGGCAAAAAACAGCGCTTTGCCGATTATTGCCGCCTCGATTCTTACAAAAGGTGAAAATGTAATCCACAATTGTCCTTCGCTTTCCGATGTTGACGCATCTGTCAACATTCTTCGGTATCTCGGCTGTGCCGCCACACGCTGTGATAAAACACTTCTCGTAAAATGTGACGATATCAACCGCTTTGATGTTCCCGTTGAATTGATGCGTAAAACAAGGAGTTCAATTGTTTTTCTCGGTGCAATCCTTGCACGAACGGGAAGGGCGAGAATTTCATTTCCCGGCGGATGTGAAATCGGTTCAAGACCGATTGATTTGCATCTCAATTCACTTCGGGAAATGGGGGCGGATATTCGTGAAAAGCACGGCTATCTTGAATGTTGCGTTCCAAACGGACTTTGCGGAACAAAGATAACGCTTTCGTTCCCGAGTGTGGGTGCAACGGAAGATATTATGATTGCCGCCTGTCTTGCAAAAGGCACGACAACAATCATCAATGCCGCCCGTGAACCTGAAATCTGCGACCTTGCGGATTATCTCAATTCCTGCGGTGCGGATATTTCCGGAGCAGGCGAGGGTGTTGTCGTCATTGATGGTGTAAGCTCTCTCTGCGGCTCTGTCCACACAATCATTCCGGACAGAATCGTTGCCGCAACGCTGATGAGCTGTGCCGCCGTAACGGGTTCAAAAATTATACTTAACGGAATAATTTCGTCCCACCTTGCGGCACTTATTCCAATCTTCAAAAACGCAGGGTGCAAGATAAGAATTTCGGACGGAAATCTTGAGATAAACGCTCCCGAAAGACTTAAATCAATGAAAACAATCAGAACGATGCCGTTTCCTGGCTTTCCCACGGACGCACAGGCGCCCTTGCTTGCAACAGCGTGTGTTGCAGACGGAACAACGGTTTTTGTTGAAAATATATTTGAAAACAGATACAGACACATCCCCGAGCTTGTCAGAATGGGTGCAGCCGTTAAGACAGAGGGCAAGGTAGCCGTTGTCGAGGGTGTGGAAATTCTTTACGGTGCGTCGGTTGAAGCTCCCGATTTGCGTGGAGGTGCAGCACTTGTTGTTGCAGGACTTTGTGCAGAGGGCAAAACCGAAATCGGTGGCGTGGAGTATATTGAAAGAGGCTACGAGTGTATTGAGTCTACTCTTACATCAATCGGAGCAGATATCAAGAAAATTTAGGGTAATCAGATTTTTAACTGTCGCAGGGCGGATTTCCGCCCTCGGCAGATAACATAAACGAAGGGAGGATTTGCTTTGAGCGACGGTAAAGGCAGAAGACCGCTTACATCAAAAGAGCGAAAGAGTCTTGAAAAACAGCGTAAAAATGCCGCAAAGCAGGCAGAAAAGTATCATAAGGAAAAAGCAAAGCAGGATAAGAGAGCTAAAAAATCCCCCAATCCGAAAAAGGAACAGCAGAAAAAAGCTCCAAAAAGTAAAATTGAGGAGGCTTTTCTCAAGCAAAAAGAAGAGCAGGAATCACAAAGACAAGTCGAAAATATGAGCCGTGAAGAAAAATTCAGGAGAAAAGGCAAGGCTAAAATCAAGAACCTTAAACCAAAGGATTATGAAGACGGCTATTATGTTGACGAATTCGGAGAAAAGCAAAAACAGGAAAAGCGTGCAAAGGAAATCCGTGCTCAGGAGCGTGAAGTAATTCGCAGAAGGAAAAAATCTCTGACAAGCACTCAGATTAAGCACAGGAGAATCGCACTGTATAGTTCAATTTTTGCGGCAGTGCTTATAATCGGTGTTATACTAAGCCTTACAGTCCTTTTTAAAACCGAAAAAATTGAGGTTGTGGGGGACAAGTATTATGACGAAAAACAGATAATTGCATTCAGCGGTGTTGAATATCAGGAGAACATCTTCATGGGTGCAATGTACAATACATCGGACAAGATTGTCAAGAATCTTTCGTATATCGAAAGCGCAAGCGTAAGCTTTAACATTCCGGACACAATAACAATTACTGTTGTTGACGCAACACCGTCATATGTTATTCCAAACGGTAACGGCTATCTGCTTGTAAGCTCAAAGGGCAGAATCCTTGAGGAAATTTCCGAAAATAAGGACAAGCTTCCCGAACTCACCTGCGGTGACATCAAGACCACAGAGGTTGGACAGTATGTGTCATTCAGCGACGCAAATGTTCCAGATATTCTCGAAGATGTTTCGCAGAGCCTTATCAACAACAAGGTTAAGAATATCACAGGCTTTGATGTTACCGACACGGCAAACATAAAGCTCGTTTATGACGGACGAATTGACATTAACATCGGACTTCCCGATGATATCGACTATAAAATCAGAACTGCAATGACAATCATCAACGAAAAGCTTGACCCGAACAACACGGGACTTGTTGCAGGAACGCTTGATGTTTCGGCTTGCAGTACATCAAAAATTTCTCACTACAAACCTGCCGCAACCCAGCTCACAGCCGCAACACAGGCAACCACACAGGCAACAACGCAGGCGGCTGATTCTTCAGCCGATACGGGTGACGGCTACACAGGAAACTACACATGGGATGACGGAACATATTCGGGCGGTGACACGGGTTATTACGACGATAACAGCTATAATAACTATGATAACGGTTATTACGACGGCTATGATAACGGTACCTATGACAACGGTGACGGCGGATATGACTACGGCAATGCGGACGGCGCCTATACGGGCGAGTAATTTTTCAGCAGAATTTTCCGTATAATTTTGCAGAAAAACGGCTGAAAAGCATTGCTATTTTGAAAAAAGTATGATAGTATAAGATAGTATAATTGTGTACTATGAAGAATAATGATTTCTGACTGAAAGTTGTCAATATATAAGGAGGACGAAAAAATGGCTTTTGAACTGGAATTGGAAAACGAGTATATGCCTAAAATTAAAGTGATCGGTGTCGGCGGAGGCGGCGGAAACGCTGTTAATCGCATGGTTGCGACCGAGGTTAAGAATGTTGAATTTATCGCAATAAATACAGATGAACATGTTTTAAGACTTTCAAAGGCTTCGCAGAAGATTCAGATCGGCGAAAAGCTTACAAGAGGTAAGGGCGCAGGCTCTATGCCGCAGATCGGACAGGAGGCAGCCGAGGAGAGCAGAGATGAAATCGCAGCACTTCTCAAGGATACGGATATGGTATTTGTTACTGCCGGCATGGGCGGCGGTACAGGTACAGGCGCTGCTCCCGTAGTTGCCAAAATCGCAAAGGATATGGGCATTCTTACAGTCGGCGTTGTTACAAAGCCGTTTGCTTTTGAAGGCAAGAGAAGAATGACTCAGGCTGAGCAGGGTATTGCAGAGCTTTCTGCCTGTGTTGACTCGCTTATCATCGTTCCTAACGAAAGACTCAAGTATGTTTCGGATACAAGCATCACTCTCCAAAACGCATTTGCTATTGCCGATGATGTTCTCAGACAGGGTGTTCAGAGTATTTCTGACCTTATCCTTCTCCCGGGTCTTGTAAACCTCGACTTTGCCGATGTTACTTCCGTAATGAAGGACGCAGGCTACGCTCATATGGGTATGGGCAGTGCAACAGGCAAGGACAAGGCTACCGTTGCCGCAGATATGGCTATTTCAAGTCCGCTTCTTGAAACTTCAATTGACGGTGCAAAGGGTCTTATTATCAACATCACAGCATCTGCCGATGTTAGTCTTGATGATATCGATGCCGCATCAACAATGATTAAGGATAAGGTTTCAGATGATGCAAACATCATTTGGGGTGCTGTTATTGACGACAAAATGGAAGATGCTATCAGCGTGACGGTTATTGCAACCGGCTTTAACGCAGACGGTCAGATTGCTAAGAAGAATCTTACGGACGCAGTTTCATCAGCGTCAGCTCCTGTTGTGGCTAAGGAAGAGCCAAAGTCAACAACAAAGGACAAGACTGATGATGACGACGATACCTTCTATGATATTATGTCAATTTTCAACAAGTAATACATTCTGATGTAATGAGGCACTCCTTTTCGGGAGTGCCTTTTCGTTTGACAACGGCAATTCCGTTATGGTATAATTTGAACGGAATAAAGGGGAATTGTGAGCTTTTGTGCTTTTACAATTTCTCTTTTTTTGAGCGAAATCCAAAAGCAAAGAAGGCGGAAAAATGAAAAAACTACTTGCACTTTTGATTGCCTTGATGACTGTTCTTTTGTGCAGCTGTTCATCAGGCGGTGAAACAATCCGATTCGGTGCGGCAGGTACCGGCGGAATTTATAACGAAGCGGCAAATTCGATAAAGTCGATTGCCGATGCTGACGGCACTCTGAAAATTGAAACAAAGACAACAGCCGGTTCTGCGGCAAATGTTCGCTTGCTTTCACAGAATTATCTTGACGCCGCAATTGTTCAGTCCGACATTGCACACGACGCATTTAACGGCGAAAATAATTTTGAAAAATCCGGCAGTCTTGAGGGCTACAGCGCTGTTGTAGGTATGTTTACAGAGGCTTGTCATATCGTTGTAAGAAAAGATTCTGATATTAACAGTGTTGATGATTTGCTCGGCAAAACCGTGAGCATAGGTGAAGAAGAATCGGGTTCGGAGCTTAACGCAAAGCAGATTCTTTCGGCATACGGGCTTAACTCAAAAATGGTTAAGGAAAAAAATCTTAATTATGCCGATGCCGCAAAACAGTTACAGAACGGCGAAATTGATGCGGCATTCTTTACACTCGGACTTAATGCAACAGTTGTTGAGGAACTTTCAAAGCAATGTGACATCAAGCTTATAGGAATTGATGACGCAGCTGTTAAAAAGCTTAAAAACACCTACAGCTATGTTGACTGCAAAATTCCGAAAAACACTTACAACGGGCAGAGCGATGAAGTCAGCACAGTTGCGGTAAAGGCTGTTCTGATTGTGAACGACAGACTTTCAGACGAACAGGTGAAGAAGCTTACACAGCTTGTCTTTGACAATGCGCAGGAACTTCAGCTGACTGTTTCGGCGGATGTTGACATAACGCTTGAAAAAGCCGTTGAAGGTGTTAAAATTCCTTTTCACAAGGGTGCGGCAGAATATTATTCCGAAAGAGGAATAACAGTAAAAACAGCAGGATAACTGCGAAAGGATTGGTGCTGATTGAATATAACTCTTGATATGTATCAGACAATCGCAGTTGCTGTGATTGTTCTGATGGCCGGTGCATTTCTGAAAAAGCGTATATCGTTTTTGCAGAAATTTTGTATACCCGCACCTGTAATCGGCGGTTTGCTTTTTGCAATTCTTACGCTGGTTCTCTATATGACAGGTGTTGCGGTAATTGATTTTGACGATACTCTAAAGGAAGTCTGCATGGTGTTTTTCTTTACCTCAGTCGGATTTCAGGCGAATCTCAAGGTACTGAAAAGCGGAGGCAAATCCCTTATCGTATTTTTGTTTCTTGTAATTATGCTCATTGTAATGCAGAATTTCTCTGCAATCGGACTTGCAAATTTGATCGGACTTGATTCGCTCACGGGTATGACAACGGGTTCAATTCCTATGGTAGGCGGTCACGGTACGGCGGGCGCTTTTGGTCCTGTACTTGAGGATTTCGGCGTTCAGGGTGCGACAACTGTTTGTACTGCCGCTGCAACATTCGGTCTTATCGCAGGCTCACTCATGGGCGGACCTGTCGGAAACAGACTTATTAAAAAGCACAACCTTATTGCTACAATCAAAACAGAGGATGACAGCCTTCTTGTTGAAGAAGAAGAAAAGCACGAACGACATTTTTCAATGTATGCTCCGGCAGTATTTCAGCTGATTATAGCGGTCGGACTCGGTACGGTTGTTTCAGATTTGCTTTCACTTACGGGCATGACATTCCCAATTTATATAGGTGCAATGATTGTTGCCGCAATCATGAGAAATATCGGTGAATACACGGGTAAAATCACTATTCATATGGGCGAGATTAATGACTTCGGCGGTATATGTCTCTCACTTTTCCTCGGTATTGCTATGATTACACTCAAGCTTTGGCAGCTTGCCGACCTTGCGCTTCCGCTTATTATACTTCTTGCAGGTCAGGTTGTTCTTATGTTCATTTTCACATATTTTGTTGTGTTCAACATTATGGGCAGAGATTACGATGCAGCTGTTCTTGCGGCAGGTACTTGCGGTTTTGGTATGGGCGCAACGCCAAATGCAATGGCAAATATGCAGGCAATCTGCGAAAAATACGCACCGTCCGTAAAGGCTTATCTTATTGTTCCGATTGTCGGCAGTTTGTTTGCCGACTTCCTGAACAGTCTGACGATAACATTCTTTATAAATTGCATTTAGAATCGGAGGCAGGTATTATGAAGGACAGGAAATTTACATTTGATTCCGAAAACCTTGCTTTTCCCGAGATTCACACGGGCAAAGTAAAGCAGAATGATGTTGCCGAGGATAACACAGACAGCACGGTTGTTTATGATACTGTCGCTGTTCCCGAGGTTCATCTCAAAAAGCATAAGCATAAAAAACAGAAGAAAGACAATAAATAAAACAACAGCCGTACATTTCAAAAGTGTACGGCTGAAATTTTTGTATTTAATTTTGAAATAAAACCTTACCTTCCGTAATGGGTGTGTATGCGGTAAGTTCGGCCATGTCAAGGTCGATTTTGTGCATATCAACCGCACAAATTTGGTGATTGTTGTAGGTGGTGTAGTAGTAGATTCCCTTGTCGGCATTGCAACAGGAGGTGTAAATTGTGATTTCATACTTTCCGTCTGAAACCTCACAACAACCTCTCTGCTGGTCAACAGAACCGAGAATGTGGAAAAACTGGTTCACGCTTTCGCTCTCGCTGTCACCCGAAACGGAGTTCAGCTTTGTGAACGCAACCTTTGCAAAACGGGATGCGGATGAAAGGTCGCCCGGCAGTCCGATTGCACCCATTCCACGGCTGTATGTGGTAAGCTCGGCACTTTTGCCGAAGTTGTTTTCGGGTTGCTTTGGTGAGAGTGACATATAGTTGTTGAGCATGAACATCTGAATGTCAAACGGAGGATTGTTTGTCAGCACACCGACAGGGTTGTCATAGACCTTGAGTCCGTTAATTGTCGATTCAACTGTAAGCGATTCGTCTTTGTCGGAAATAATCCAATGCAATTGAGCACAGGGGAGCTTGTCGCTGAACTGCGTATTTGTTATGTTAAGGTTTTCAAGCTTTTTCCTTGCCTGCAAAACGCTGTCGCAATGTGAAAGTATATACGGCATGAACTCAAATTGTGCAATATTTTCCTTGCCTTTTTTCGGTTCAAAATATACGGCATTGCCCACAAAATTTAGCCCTGCCATACACAAGCCCTTTTCATTCATTGCATCGTAATATAGCGGATAACCGTCTGCAATGTGCGCCATGCCAATCATCGCAAAGTGGCTGTTGCATTCGTTTGTATGGCGGAACTTAAACAGAAAATTTCGTGGAGTAATTGTAATTTCGTCACCGTATGAAAATTCATAATCAAGCGTTCTGCCAAAGTAAAAGTCTTTTGTTTTATATGTTGCCGCTGTACACATATCATCAGCCTCCGATTCTTTTAATAATAAATATTCTTCCGCTTGGTATAGAGTATCATACTACTTAAACAAAATGATTGCAAGGTGATTTTTGGAAAATTACAAAAATTGTCGAAATCACTTGAAAAATTAACCTGCTCGGTATATACTATATATGTCAATATGAATGGGAATGAGGTTCTCCCACGGCTTTTGTCGAAACCGCTTTTGCTGATGACTTCTGTTTTTTGAACAGGGGCATTGGCTTTTTTTATGCGATGTTCTTTGTGCGGAAATTTTGAGGAGGAAATTTATGAAGAACAAATTTGTTGATTTTAAGGTGCTTGCAACATCTCTATGCTGTTCCGTTGTGATGGGACTCATATCGTTTGCGTTTCTGAAATGTCTTGATTATGCGGCAGATTTCAGGAGCTTCTTTCCGCTGTGCTATATCTTTTTGCCCGTAGCAGGTATTGTGACCGCTTTTGTATATAAGCGTATCGGCGGAAAGTCGTCAATGGGCAACAACATTATTATTGAGAGTGCAAATGACGGTGAAAAAGTGCCAAAGCGACTTGCATCGCTGACATTTATATTTACCTGCATAACCCACCTATTCGGCGGTTCTGTCGGCAGAGAGGGAACTGCCGTTCAGATCGGCGGTTCGCTGACAAGTAATGTTGCCGATTATCTCGGCTTTAAAAATAATGACCGAAGTACAATCGTTCTCAGCGGAATCAGCTCTGCATTCGGTTCGGTTTTCGGCACACCGTTTGCAGGCGCATTTTTCGGAATGGAAGTCTGCTGTGTCGGAAGATTGTCGGCAGGTGCGGTAATTCCGTGCTTTGCGTGTTCATACCTTGCAAATTTTGTTACACAGCTTCTCGGCTTTAAACATGAAAGATATGCAATCTCATCAATCCCCGATTTTGACGCAAGATTTCTTTTTGTATTTTTAATTGCGGCAGTTTGCCTCGGCTTAATCGGCAAGCTGTTTGCACTCGGAATAAAGTATGTAAAACTTGCATACTCAAAAATTTTCAAGAACTACCTTCTTGCCGCAGCAGTAGGTGCGGCAATCGTCAGCCTTTTAATTTTCGCTTTGGGACTTAACGATTTTGAGGGCTTAAGCACATGGATGCAGCACACCGCCTTTAAGGGCGATGCAAAATGGTACGATATGCCGGCAAAATATCTTTTAACCGTACTCACCCTCGGTGCAGGATTTCAGGGAGGAGAGGTTACTCCTATGTTTGATATGGGTGCGTCATTCGGCAGTTGGTTCGGATGCGCCTGCGGATTTGATCCCACATTTTTTGCGGCAATCGGATTTGTATGTGTTTTTGCCGCAGCAATCAACACACCTATTACAGCAATCGTTCTCGGTATCGAAGTTTTCGGTGCGTCTGCCGCCCCATATTTTGTGCTTGCAGTCCTCATCAGTTTTATCGCATCCGGCAATACAACAATTTATCCGTCACAAAAATTCCCGGTTGATAAAAGCCTTTTTCATTTTCAAAAGAAGTAATGCAATAGGCTTGAACAAAGTGTAAGTCGGTGTATTTAGGCGTTGACTTTGCGAAAATTGTTATTTAAACTTTTCTCATAATCAATAGTTAGTTGTGGGGGAGATTATATGAAAAAATTCAGAGCGGTTTGTTTGGCTTTTGTGATGATGTTATCCGTTGCGGTAATGCTTTGCGGTTGCGGTGATACGAAAATTACAGACAAGGTTAATTTTTCCGATGTTGATGAAATAACCGTCGTAATGTCGGACGAGTCAACCGCCGTGCTTGGCGAGGTTGATTTCAAGACGGTCAAGAATATTCTGCAATCAGCCGAAACAGGCGGTACAAGCGGTGAGTTTGACGGCGGAATCCTTATTGAAACACGCAAAGACGGAATTGTTACCCACAATATCAGTGTCGGCGGTGCTGACAAAATCTGTGTTGACAAAGACAATTCAACCGTGTATAAAATTTCCGATGGTGATTACAAGACCTTGGAAAAGGTTATGGACAATTACAAGCTGTAACGCTTGAACAAAATCACGATAAATAAAAATATAAGCGAGATGAATTCAATCGAAAAACTCATCTCGCTTTTTGCTTGAAGATTAAATTGTTTGCTGAATAAAATCAGAAATCATCGTCGAAATCCGTGTCAAATTCATCATCTAAATCAGACGAAAACAAGTCGTCATTATCTTCGTCATCATTCATAATATCCTCAATCACGGTGAACTCAAGACCTTTTTCAAGCGGATCAAGCATTCCGTCATGGTTTAAATCAAACAATCTTTCAAAATCGAAAATGCCCATAAAATTTTCTCCTTAACATATGGAATATCCTATATGTTAATCATATCAAATGAACTGTACGATAAAACGGACTTTCCTTTGATGTCAGACAAATTTATTGAGTTCTGCGTTGTATTTGTAGTCAATTGCAGAAAGCTTGCTTTCAATTTCTTCTTTACTGCAACCGAGATCGTCACACATTTTATCAAGGCTGGGGTAGAAATCACGCAGCTTTGTATTAACAAAGCTTAAAAGAATCATCGGATCGTTCGGAATTGTATTTTCAGCCATAATAATCGCCCTTTCAAAATTATTTACTGTATTTACTAATCTTACAATTAGTAGTATAATATACAGGGACAAATTTGTAAACGGTATTTTGTGTGATGCCGTGTGTAACAGATAAATTTTTTCAAAGGAACTTGGAAATGAATAAGAAATTTGATGTTGTAATCGTTGGCACAGGTGCGGCCGGACTTTATGCGGCACTTAATTTTCCCGAAAGCGTGAATATTCTTCTTGTTTCAAAGCGTGAACTTCAGCTTTCAAACAGCTCTCTTGCGCAGGGCGGTGTTGCGTGTGTGCTTGATACGGTTCACGACAGCTACAAGCTGCATATTACAGATACATTGATTGCGGGAAAGTATAAAAATACTCTTTCCGCTGTTGAAAAGCTTGTTACCGAAGGACCTTCGGATGTTCTTAAAATAAAAGACCTCGGTGTTGATTTTGACCTTAACGAGGACGGCACAATGTGCAAAACTCTTGAGGCAGGTCACAGCAGAAACAGAATTGTTCATCATAAGGATTCAACAGGCAAGGCAATTGTTGACGGACTTATCGCAAAGGTTACTCAGCTAAAAAATGTTACCGTGTGTGACAACGCTCTTGTTTATTCAATTGACAAGGTCCTGAACGGTTTTTATATAAGCATTTTGAGAAACGGTGAAAAGCTTCACTACGGCTGTAACTACTGTCTGCTTGCAACAGGCGGTATCGGCAGAGTTTATAAGTATACAACCAACTCCGCAATCGCAACGGGTGACGGCATTGCGTTTGCATATATGCTTGGTGCAAGAATTAAAAATCTTTCGAGAATACAGTTTCACCCGACAGCATTTGCAGCTGATCATGGCAGAGAGCGTTTTCTTATAAGTGAGGCTGTTCGTGGTGAGGGTGCGGTTCTGCTCAACTGCAACGGCGAGAGATTTGCCTCAAATTATGACAGCAGAGGAGAGCTTGCTCCGAGAGATGTTGTTTCAAATGCGGTTATGCTTGAATCAATTAAGACGAACAGCGAGAATTTCTATCTTGACATAACCCACAAGCCGGCTGATTTTGTAAGAAATCGTTTTCCGATGATTTATGAAAGATGCCTTGAAGAAGGCGTTGACATTACAAAGGACAGAATTCCTGTATTTCCGTGCCAGCATTACCTTATGGGCGGTATTGATGTTGACCTTCATTCACGCACAACCGTTGAGGGCTTGTATGCCGCAGGAGAGTGCTCGCACACAGGTGTTCACGGTGCAAACCGTCTTGCAAGTAACTCGCTCCTTGAGGCGCTTGTTTATTCAAGAACAGCCGCTCTTGATATTACGGATAAAATCAACAAATTCGGCAGAAGAACTCTTGGTGAAGAACCTGTTTACCGCCCTGTTGAGGGCAAGACCATGCCGCACGGCTGTCGTTCAAAAATCAGAGAGATTTTGCAGGACGCATATTTTGTTCTTCCGAAGCCTGAAAAATATGAAGAAAGCAGTAAGCAGATCCACGAGATTATGAGTGAACTGTTTGCAGAAAAGTACGAAATCAATTCCGACCTTGTTGAGGCAAGAAGTGCGGCAATTGTTGCAAGTATCATTTTTGATGAAATTATGGAGGGTACCGACTGATGACACTTAACAGCATTTACGTAGACAATCTTATCAAAACCGCATTGCTTGAGGATATCAACTATCTTGACACAACAACCGATTACCTTATTGATGAAAATCAGGAAAACACGGCAATTTTCCTTGCAAAAAGTTCAGGTGTTCTTTGCGGTATCGAGGTTGCTCTCCGTGTGTTTGAAATTCTTCAGCCAAACGGTTTTGAGGCAAAGGTTTATAAGCATGACGGCGACAAGCTTGTAAAGGGCGAAATCATCGCTGAAATTCACGGTAAGACAAGAACAATTTTAAAGGGGGAAAGAACGGCTCTCAACCTTATTCAGCATATGAGCGGCATTGCAACCGCAACAAACAAGGCTGTTGAAATTGTCAGCGGCACAAAGGCTTCTATTGCCGACACAAGAAAGACACTCCCGGGTATGCGTCCGCTCCAGAAGTATGCCGTTACGGTTGGCGGCGGAAGAAATCACCGTTACAATCTTTCAGATGCCGCAATGCTCAAGGATAACCACATTGACGCAGGCGGCGGAATTGCAAACGCTGTTTCAAAGCTTAAATCAAAACTCGGTCATATGACCAAGGTTGAGCTTGAAGTAAGAAACCTTGACGAACTCAATCAGGCTCTTGAGGCAGGCGTTGATGTTATTATGCTCGACAATATGAGCCCCGAGCTTATGAAACAGGCTGTTGACATCACGGCAGGCAAGGCACTTCTTGAGGCAAGCGGCGGCATCACGGACGAAACTCTTCGTGAAATTGCCGAAACCGGTGTCGATATCATTTCAATGGGTGCGCTCACTCATTCGGTTAAGGCTTTTGATATTTCACTTAAAATAAAATAAGCCTGAATTGAAAAAAATTTAAGTCCAAAACCAAAAAACAGCGGTGATTATTCTTCATCGCTGTTTTGTGTTGTTTGAGTCGAAATTAAATTGTTGTGTTTGTAAAATGCAGGGAGCGTTGCATAATGACGATGATTTTATAATCGGAAGTTGTGATAACAATTAGCAAGATTTTTGTATATTTCTGTCGGTATCGCAAGATTTCCTTTTCCGACTCCAAGCGAAATATCGGGTTTTGTTGCTCCGTGAAAGTCACTTCCGCCGCTTTTCAAAAGACCGTATTCGTCACAGATTTTCTCGGCAAGCTCTGTTTCGGCTTTGTCAAAAAGCGAATAGTACGCCTCCGTTGCGTTAAGACCGCAAGCCTTTGCTTTTGGCAGAAATTCTCTCAATTCATCGTCGTTCATGTTGAGAAACGGATGTGCAAGAACGGATATTGAACCGAAACCTTTCAGCCTTTCAATTATATACAGGGATGACGGTCTTTTCGGCGGAACATAGTAGCCGAACTTCGACATAAGCAAGGTTTGAAATGCCTCTTTGACAGAAGAAACATAGCCCTTCTGCATAAGAGCGGCGGCGATGTTTGCACGGTTTACAAAGCCGTCAACCGTGCTGTTTTTGATTTCGTCATAGTCGAGAATATAGCCGTCTTTCGCAAGATTTTTAACGAGCAGTTTGTTGCTTTCCTCCTTTAATTTTTGCGACTCAGCCATAATTTCGGTTATGTCTGAATAGTTTTCTTTCTTGATAAACAGACCGACAATGTGCAGTTGCTTTGAATTGTATTCGGTTGAAAATTCAATTCCCGCAACGGTGGTTACGCCGTACTTTTTACCTGCCGAAACAAATTCGTCAAGTCCGGCAACCGTGTTGTGGTCGCAGAGTGCAACGGCGTCAAGCCCGATTTCTTTGGCTTTTAAAACGATTTCCGTAGGTGAAAATGTGCCGTCAGAAAATGTTGAATGTGTATGCAAATCGCAGAACATAAAATTCCTCCGATACAAAAATGGAGTGGGATAATTTTACCCACTCCATTTTAGCATATACGGTTTGCAAATTCAACGCAGATGAATATTTCACACAAGCTTTTTCAGTTTCATTGCAAGGTCGGCAATGTGATTTACTCCGTTTCTGAAAACATAGTCAAACTCGCCGGCATAGGTTTTGACTTTGCCGTTAAATCCCTGTTTAAAGCGATATACACCGTAGTTTTTATGCGTTTCGTCATACCAATAGGGAATACCGCAAAAATCGTATGTACGGCAACCGCTCTCAATTGCGTACTTAATCATCGTCCATTGCATAAGATAATTCGGCATATATTTTCTGTATTCGTTTGATGAACAGCCGTAAACATAGCTTGCAACATTTGCATAATTTACAAGCAATGCACCCGACAAAACTTTTCCGTCAAGCTTTGTGATACAGAGCTTTGCGTTGCCGTGAAATGCCTGTAAAAAATTTCTGAAATATTCTTCCGAACGGATTTCAAAGCCGTCACGCCTGCCTGTTTCTTTCATAAGCTCCATAAAATCGTCAAGCTCATCTTCACCGCAGAATTTACACTCAACGCCTTTCCTCATTGCAAGGCGAATGTTGTACCGCCATTTTGATTTAAAATTTGCAAAAACTTCATCACACGATTTATCTTTTATGTCAAGCACATAATTTTCTTTGCATTGGGTGTTGTCATATCCTCGTTTTTCACCGTGATAAACAAAGCCGAGGTCAACAAGATTTTTAATCGAGATAAAGTCGGTTTCGTCAATCAGCGGATCGGTTTTGAGTGTGTATGCGTGATATTTTTCTGCAATCAGCTTTATCTGCTCAAATATTTTTCTGACGGTTTTACTGTCGTGAGTGTCGCATACAAAGCCCCTCGGTGCATAAAGCATTGCCGTGTTGAGAATCGGTATTTTCTTTACAAGCACAAGTGTACAGCCGTTGATTTTTCCGTTTTCGTCACGAACGGCAACATACTCGGGAATCCAACCCTTTTTAACCTTTGCCCAGTCTGCCGACTGCATAAAGTTTCCGTATTTACTGTTTTTACAAAATTCCTCATACTCTTTAATATCCATAAAAAACAAGCCTTTCGTAAGTGTATCTATACTATACAAAAGGCTTGTTTCTGAAATTGTTCAAAAATGTATCATAGTTGTTTCATAACCCATAATAATCAAATTGTTCGTTGTTTATTTTGCTGTATTCCAAAAACGGCTGTGGGCAGATGTTGATGCTGAAAGATTCGGGACTTACATTAACCGTTATTGAATCGGAACTGACACCCCAGTATTTTATGAGTGCATCGGACAACTCCTGTTCATAACTGTCGCCGTACGGAAAATACAGCGGAAATTCACCTTCGGTACCGCTGTCCGTCAGGTAGGTTGTATCAATGTTAAGCTCATAAATCGTAAAGGTTTCCGTGTCAAACAGCATTGTTATGCTTAGTCCGTATTGTGCGCCCTCTTTGGCATAGTTGCATGTTACAAACATAAAATCGGACGAAACGATTACATTGCCGTCAAGTGTTCCGCGCATTGTAAGTTTGTAACCGCTGCAGCTGTCAAATGTAAAAAACTGCGGAATGTAGCCTGCAATATTGGAAAATAAATTTGTGTCTTTAAGCGAATTTGCAAGATTGCTTATCGCTTTTTTGGCATAGCTGATTACAGTTTCTGTTTTCGGAGCATTGTTTTGAAGAACCCAAACGGTATCTTCGCTTGAAACGAGTTTCAAAAATTCTCCGCCGCTCAAAGTAGTTATATCGGCGGTAAGTTTAAATGTTTCGGCTGTGTTTCCAACAGAATCCCGATTGTCCGTTACCGAATAATAAAAGCGGGGGAGAAACACAACGGTTGCGACTACGGTCAAGGTAAGCAGAGTGCAGATGATATATTTTGCGGATTTTTTAAGGTTAAATTTCATCTTCAAAATCCTCACTTTCCGCAGAATTATCGGCAAGACTTACCGTAAAGCTGATGTCCGTACCCTTGCCGACTTCACTGACAATTTCAAGAGTTGAGCCGTGAAGCTTTGCAATTTCATTGCAGATTGAAAGCCCGAGTCCGGCTCCGCCCATACTCCTTGAACGGGATTTGTCAACCATATAAAACGGTTCGGTAATTTTGGCAAGGTCATCTTCCGCAATTCCGCAACCGCTGTCGGTAACGCAAAAACGGTATCTGTCGCTGTCAACATATCCCGTGAGTGTAACAGGTTTTCCGCTCTCACTCGCTTTACAGGCATTGTCAATCAGGTTGTACAAAAGCGTTTTCAAGAGCGACGGCTCTGCGTTGACTTCTGCTTTTTCAACATTTAATTTGAATTTCACACCGTATTTTTTCAAAATAAAGAGAACAGACTTTTTAATGTCATCGGCAATTATGTCCGTTCTGATGTTTACGGTTTTGATTTCGTCATTTTTCAAAACTATAAGGTTTAGCAGATTAAGCGAAAGCGCCTCAAGCCGACTGCCCTCTTTGTAGATAAGGTCGGCACATTCTCTGCGTTGTTCAGGCTCCATTTCATATGAGCGGAGCATATCCGCATAACCGATAACAGATGTCAGCGGAGTTTTTAATTCGTGGGTAAAATCCGCAATAAAGTTGTCACGATTCTGTGTTGCAAGCTTTAGCTGTTCAATGTAATCTTCAACATAATCCGCCATGGTATTAAAGCTCTGCGAAAGCTCGGTTATTTCGGTTGAAGATGTAATGCCGTGGCTTTCCTTTACTCTCATATTAAAGTTGCCCTCGGCAACTTCCTTTGACGCATCCTTTAACTTAACAAGCGGTCTTGTCAAAAGCTTTGAGAAGATTACAAGCAGAATTGATGCAAACAACGCAACGCCTATGAGAATGAACTGATAAATTGTGCAGTACATATCACGGTCGCTGTACACGCTTGTTATATTGTCAACAGTTTCAATATAACAGCTTTTGGTTACAAGCTGAATTTTGCTTATTGTCTGAATGTAGTATTTTTTATTTTCAGTAACTACTCTGCTTTTTCTGGAATTTACCGACATACCGTGGGCAAATTCATTTTCTGCCGAAAAGCTGAGCTCGTTTATTGAACCGATTTTGATTTTAGAATCCGAATTGCCTGCAATTTGTTTTGCAAATCCGATTGCCGAAACGCGCAGATATTCCAAGTTGCCGTAGGTGGGTTGGTTGTTGTCTGCATATACCGAAAGTGCCGTTGTGATGTAATTGTTGTTCTTTTTGGCTGAGTCAATACGGTTGTTCAGCGTGTTTGTAAAAACGGTGTTGATGAGGAGAAAACCTCCCACACCGAAGGAAGTAATTATAATAAGAAAGGTAATAAAAAATATTTTCCACGAAAATTTCATTAGGGCTTTCCCTCCGCTTATTCAACAAGACGGTAACCGACTTTATACACAGACTGAATGTTGTCTTTTAAATCAAGTTTTTTTCTTAACCGCTGAATATGCAGATCCACGGTTCTTGTGTCACCCATATACGGTTCATTCCATACCCTTTCGTAAATCATTTCACGGTAAAGGGCAATGTTTTTGTTGCGTACAAAAAGCAGAAGTATTTCGTATTCCTTTAATGTAAGGTCAATTTGTACTCCGTTTTTGGTGACTATTCTTGAATTTGTGTCAATTACTATGTCTTTAAAGCTGAGCTTTGTTTTTGCCTTGTTGTATCTTCGCAGTATCGCATCGACTCTTGCCTGAAGTTCCGAAATGTTAAACGGTTTTGTTATGTAATCGTCAGCCCCCAGGTTAAGCCCGTAAACCCTGTCCGATATATCTGATTTTGCAGTAATGAAAATTACGGGTGTGTCAAAGCCTTTGATGTAGTCCATAAGCTCAAAACCGCTGATTTTCGGCAACATAACATCAAGCAGAATAAGGTCAAAGTGCTTTTTCTCCAGAACATCGGCACAGCTTTCGCCGTCAAACACACAATCGGTTTTGTGCCCGTGCCGAGAAAGAGCCATTTCAATAAGATTTGAAATATTCTTTTCGTCCTCAACAATCAATATGTCAGCCAACAACCCCACCTCCAAGACACAGTTTATATTGCCATTGTATCATAGATGTATCATTTTTTTCAAATTATCTTTTTTCGCAGAGCTGTATCCAAAAATAGGTTAATGCAGAATATTGTCAAATTATGTGCAGTTGTTAATTGTTTCACAAACCGTACTTGAAAACAAAGTCGAATAATGGTATTATTTTATGCAAGCAAAACATTTTGAAAGGTAGATTACAATGGGTAATTCTAAATCAGTAAAAAAAGGCGTTGCAGTTGTAACGGCAGTTATCGTTGCTGTTGTTATGGTTTGCGTTTCGATAGTTTGCAATTTGCTTTCAACAAAAACAGAAAGCTCAAATCAGACATATCTTGATGACGCAAAGGCTCAGCTTACAGAATACAGCGATAACTATAACTACACTAAATTTGAGTTTATGAACTCACTTTTTGAAAAGGCAAATGTAATTGCGAGTGTTGTTACGGAAAATACTTCGGCTGACACAAATGCCGCACTTGTAAAGAACCTCGGCATCAATTCATTTGTTATGACAGACGCTGACGGCAAGATTATCGCATCGTCAGATGATAAAAAGGTCGGCACAAATTTCCTTGATGACGAAACAACAAAGCAGTTCAAGGCTAACCTCAAGGGTATGAAGGTAAAGAGCATTTCAGAGCCGACAGCCGTTGAGGGCGAGGACGGTGTGTATAACCTCATGGCTTGCGTTGTAAGAACAGAGGGCGGCATCGTTATTATTGATACAAATACAAGCGACTATTCGGCTGTTATCGGTGCTGATATCGCAAAAAGCTGCAAGGGTGATACAATCATCGTTAAGAACGGCGAAGTTGTAAGCACAAATATGAACCTTGGCGATAACGGTCTTAAAAGCGCAGGTATTACAGACGAAATGATTCGTTCGGAAAATTTCAATGTTACAATTGACGGCACAACATATTCACTCAGCAGTATGCCGTCAGGTGAATATACAATCATCAGCGGACAGGCTGCGACAGAAAGCGGTTTCAATATAATTTACGGTGTCGTAATTCCGTGTGCCGCAGGTGTTGTAATGATTATCATTTCCGTAATTATACTCAGCCTTGGCACAACAAAGAAAAAGGAAAACGAGTAATTGTTAATTACAGCATACAAACAAGAAGTGGACATTTCACGAAATTTGTATGTAAAATGACGAAAAGGTCATAAATTCAAGAAATATCTCCGAAAACATTGTGCGTTAGCACAAAGAATATTGTGCCGAAAAATATTGCATAACCGTATTTTGGTGATATAATAATGGCATAAACAAAAAAGACGCAAAGCAAAGGAGCTTCTGAAAAGGAGGCTCCTTTTCTGTTTATCTTTTTTGGTATTTTAAAAAGGGGAAATTATTATGACACCTGAGAAAATTGTTGAAAACCATAAGAAATATGTCCTCCAGTCATGGAGCAAGCAGGGTAATCTTAATCCGATTCCCGTTGCAAAGGCAGACGGAATTTACTTTTACGATTTTGACGGTAACAGATATACAGATATGTCATCACAGCTTGTAAACCTCAATCTCGGTTACGAAAATAAAGCAACCGATTATGCAATCATCGGTGTGAAAGCCGATATGGCTGACCATATTTCTTCAAGAAAGCTTGAATCGGCATTTGAACGAACAATTTATTCCTACAAAAAGCACTGGGGCGGTTTTAAGGTGGACAACATGATGTTCTATGTCCTCAATGACTTTTCCGATGATGAAATTGAAAGCATAGCCGAAAAAATTCAGTCGGAAAAGGAGAGGTATATAAGCGTCAACAAGCTGTATGTGGCAGTGAGCAAAACAAATAACAAGCTGAAATCACTCCCGAAAACATACCAGATTGTTTTAAGAATGTTAAGGCTTGCCGTCCGTACAGATATGACGCCTATGTTCTATGACCGACTTGAAGTTAAAAAGCTGATTCTTGCGGTTGACGATATTTCGCTGCTTGAAAGTATCTATAACGAAAATCTCAAAAAGCTTGAAGTGTATGACCGTGACAACGGCACGGATTATATGAGTTTTTTAAGACTTTACCTAAAGTATGACGGAAGTGTTCAGAGGGTTGCTCAGGAAACCTTTGTTCACCGCAACACCATAAATTATCAGCTTGCAAAAATCAAAAAGATTCTCGGCAATAGTCTCAAAACCTTTGAAGAACGATTCAAAATTATATTGGCATTTGAAGTTCGTGATGTGCTTTGACCGCCTCCGTCCCCGTCACGATGTTAATACTTAAAATCCCCCGACAGCCTAACGGAAACCGATGTCGGGGGGATTTTTTATGTGTTTATTGTAGTTGTATTTATTTGAGTAACTGATACTAATTGATATCAATTAGTATTAGTATAAATCAAAAAATATTCCTGTCAATAAAAAAGAACCGATACAAAAAGTATCGATTCTTCTTTGGTGCACCTGACAGGAATTGAACCTGCACTCCTCTCGAAACTAGAACCTAAATCTAGCGCGTCTGCCAGTTCCGCCACAGGTGCAAATATTAAACTGAAATATAAATAGTGGTTTTGCGAAGTGATACGCGCGTCTTCCGGTCTGAAATATAGTCGCAATGCGTCGCACATAAATGTACTTCCTTTTGCTCGTTATTTCAGACAGCGCATTGCTCCCTTTATCTGCCACAGGCAGCGGTCGCAAGGCTACCAATTCCGCCACACCCGCATTTTCAATTTCTACAAGACCTACCGTTAGATAATACTATAAATATCAGCAAAAGTCAAGTATAAGCAAGCAGTATATTATTACTGCTTGCAGAACACTATGCCGTCTTTTTTACTGATTGACTTGATTTTTGCCAAAGATTCAACTCTTATGCCCATATCACGAACGAGGTTGCCGCCGCCCTGATAAGCTTTTTCAATAACAATTCCCGCACCTGCTGTTTTTGCGCCTGCTTTTTCAATCAGCATAAGAAGTGCCGTTAAGGCGCTGCCCTTTGCTAGAAAATCGTCAATGATAAGCACATTGTCTTCTTTGCTCAAAAATTCCTTAGAAACAACTATGTCATAGTCCTTTTTATGAGTGTATGAGTGGACGGTTGCGTTGTATGTATCGGAATAAATATTGATTGTCTTTGTCTTTTTTGCAAAAACAACCGGAACACCAAAATACTGAGCCGCAAGACAGGCAATGCCAATTCCAGACGCTTCGATTGTCAGAATTTTTGTTATGTTTTCATCCTTGAAAAGTCTGTAAAATTCCTTGCCAAGCTCACACACAAAATTGACATCAATCTGATGATTGAGAAAGCTGTCAACCTTTAACACATTGTCGGCACCAATATGTCCGTCTTTAAGAATTCTGTCTTCTAAAAGTTTCATATCAATCTCTTTTCTGAAAAATAAAATAGTAACAAACAATACGATAGATTATACTACAAATATTTGCACATTTCAATTGATTTTTGTGATATTCCATGCCTTATTTTTCTTATTTTCGGGAAAAATTAAATTCAGACACAAAAAAGGCAGTCGTGATAAAGCGACTGCCCCTGTGTTTTATACTTCAATATTTTTAATTGAATCAAATTCGTCCATGATTTCTTTTGACGGTTTTTTTGAAAGAAGAGAAACAATAACATTCACAATAAGCGCAAGTCCGAAGCCTACAACAAGTGAATAAAGATTTGTTGCCGCATAAAGCGTCTGACCGTTTACAAGCGGAATATAGTCCCATATGATAACTGTCAGAGCACCTGTTGCCATACCGCTGATTGCACCCGAAAGTGTTGAGCGTTTCCAGAAAAGTGCCAACAGAACGACAGGTCCGAATGCCGAACCGAATCCTGCCCATGCATCCGAAACAAGTCCCATAATGCTTGATTTAGGATTAAGTGCAATGAAGAATGCGATTACAGCAACAACTGCAACTGCAATTTTGCCGACCAAAAGCGAACTCTTTTCGCTTGCATTCTTTTTAACAGCACCTTTGTAAAGATCCTCCGAAACAGCCGACGCAGTGACGAGAAGCTGACTGTCTGCTGTTGACATAATTGCGGCAAGGATTCCGCAAAGGAAAATACCGCCGATAAAGATAAGCACACCGTTGCCTGAGAAAATCTGCTGGATTGTTCTGATGAATACAGATTCGCTTGTTGCATCGTCAAGCTGTGCTGTAAGGTAGCCTCTTGCGATAAGACCGATAAGGCATGACGCAGTAAGTGAAATAATTACCCAAACAACAGCAATTTTTCTTGACTTCTTGATTTCTTCATTGCTCTTTACAGCCATGAATCTGACGAGAATATGCGGCATACCGAAGTAACCGAGTCCCCACGCAAGGTTTGAAATAATCGAAACAGCCGAAACAGGAGTTCCGTCACCGTTTACAAAGAAGTTAAGGAACTGAGCAGGTTGTTCAACACCTTTTGCGGCAAGCGCAGAACTGAAGCTTGTGTCAAATGTAAGAATTGCATATGCAAGCACCGGAACGGTAAGGATTGCAACAATCATCATAAGTCCCTGAATGAGGTCGGTTGTACAAACTGCCTTGAAACCGCCCATGAATGTATATACAAGAATTACTACTGCGGCAACGATAAGACCGATAACATAAACCCGATTGTAGTTTTCGTCACCGCTTGCGCTGTCCGAGAAGAGCGTTGCAAAAAGCTTTGCGCCCGAACTGAATGCCGACGCTGTGTAAACCGTGAAGAAAACTGCTATGATTGACGCCGAAACAATCTTGATTATGTTTTTATGGTCACGGTAGCGATTTTTGAAAAAGCTCGGAATAGTGAGCGAGTTGCCTGCCACAATTGTGTATTTACGAAGTCTTGCCGAAACAATGTACCAGTTGAGAATTGTGCCGATAAGAAGTCCTACGGCAATCCATGCCTCGCCTGTGCCGGCAAGGTATACGGCGCCCGGAAGTCCCATCAAAAGCCAACCGCTCATATCAGATGCCTGTGCCGACATGGCGGCTGTCCAACTGCCGAGGTTTCTGCCACCGAGAAAGTAGTCCTCATTGTTCTTGTTGCCCTTTGAACAAACAAAGCCTATTACGATCATAATAATCATATAAGCTATAAATGCACAAAGAACTATTATGTTGTTTGTTGTCATTATGCCCCTCCTGAAATTAAATTTATAAATCAAATACCTTTTAATTCTACCAAAAATGAATAAATAAATCAAGTGAATTGCAGTATTTAGGGCTTTTATGCAGATAATTTGTGCATTTGCAAAAATTCAGGAGTAACATTTTGCACATAATTACGAATAAAATAACTTTTATATGCATTTAAAGGGGGATTTTGTGTTGATTTGAAGAATCAAAAGTATTATAATTACATTGATTGCAAATTGACTGTAAAAGGTATGTGGAGAGATAGAAATGAATATGGTAAAAAGAACTTGGGCTGAAATTTCACTTAATGCAATTGAGCATAACTATAATGTAATAAGAAATAAGGTTGCAGACGATACAAAGGTCTGTTGTGTTATAAAGGCTGACGGCTACGGCCACGGTGCAGTTGAGCTTTCACAGGTTTATGAAAAACTCGGAGCGGATTTTTTTGCTGTTTCAAATATTGACGAGGGTATAGAAATCAGAAAGAGCGGTTCAAAACTTCCTATTGTGATTCTTGGCTACACTCCCGTTTCAGAGGCTGAAAATCTTGCTGAATATGATATTTCTCAGGCTGTTTTTTCACTTGAGTATGCAAAGGAGCTTTCCGAAAAATGTGTTGAAGAGGATTGTATCTGCAAAATGCACATCAAGGTTGACTCGGGAATGTCAAGAATCGGCTTTATGTGTCAGGAATTCCCACGGGATGAATATTCTATTGAAGAAATTTGCGAGGCTTGTTGCCTTCCGAATCTTGAGGTTGAGGGGCTTTTTACTCATTTTTGTGTGTCTGATGAAGATGCCGAGGGCAGAGAGTTCACAAACAAGCAGTATGAAAACTTTATTCATGTGCGTGACAGCCTTAAAAAGCGAGGCGTTGATATCAGCGTTGTTCATTGCTCAAACAGCGGTGCAATTGAAGATTACCCCGAAACCTGTTGCGATATGGTAAGAGCAGGTATTATCCTCTACGGACTTGCTCCGTCATCAAAGCTTGCTGACAGACTTGACCTTGTTCCTGCAATGACTCTTAAAACAGTTGTCGCTTTTGTAAAAGAGGTTCAAAAGGGTGCAACAATTTCCTACGGCAGAACTTTTACAGCCGACAGAAAGATGAAAATTGCAACCGTTCCTATCGGATACGCTGACGGATTCATCAGACAGAATGCAAAAGACGGCTATATGATGGTAAACGGAAAGAAAGCGAAAATTGTGGGCAGAATATGTATGGATCAGACAATGCTTGATGTTACCGATATTGAAGATGTCAAGACAGGTGACGAGGTTGTCGTATTCGGTACAGGCGAAAACGGTGAGCCTACTGCAGATTCACTTGCCGAAAATACAGGAACTATAAACTACGAAACCGTCTGCCTTGTCGGAAAGCGTGTTCCGAGAATTTACATTAAAGACGGAAAAATTGAGAATGTGATGTATAAATTATGAGATTACTTGCTGTTGACGGAAACAGTATTGTAAACCGTGCGTTTTACGGAATAAGACCGCTTACTACAAAGGACGGTCAGTTTACAAACGCAATTTACGGATTTCTTACAATGCTGTACAAAATTAAAAATGAAGAAAATCCCGACGCCGTGGCGATTGCCTTTGACCTGAAAACACCGACCTTCAGACACAAGGCCTATGCAGGCTACAAGGCAACACGAAAAGGTATGCCGGAGGAGCTTGCGTCACAAATGGAACCGCTGAAAAAGCTTCTTACCCTTTTAGGCTACAGGCTTGTTACCTGTGATGGCTTTGAGGCTGACGATATTCTCGGTACGCTCGCCAAGGCTTGTGAAGAAAACGGAAACGAGTGCGTTATTGCAACAGGTGATCGTGACAGCCTTCAGCTTGTGTCGGACAAAACAAGCGTTCATCTTTGCTCAAACAAACAGGATATACTTTATACCCCCGAAAAGATTCTTGAAACTTACGGTGTAACTCCAAAGGAACTTATAGAAATCAAGGCGATTCAGGGCGATACTTCGGATAATATTCCGGGTGTTGCGGGAATAGGTCCAAAGGGTGCAGGCGACCTCATTCAGAGATATCACACGGTTGAGTATATCTATGACCATCTTGATGAACTTGAAATCAAGGACGGTGTGCGTAAAAAGCTGACTGCGTCAAAGGAAAATGCAATTCTCAGCCGTATGCTCGGTGAAATAAACTGCAACGCTCCTGTTGACACAAGTGTCAAAAATTATGTTGTAGATATGAAAGATGCCGATGAATGTGCCGGATTTATGGCGAAACTTGAACTGTTTTCTTTAATAGAAAAATACGGCATCAAGGCTGACAAAAATGCAAAGCCCGAAAAGGTTGAGAAAAATTCGCTTGAGGTTGTGTCTGATTTTGATGAAAATGAACTTTTAAAAAATGTTAAGTCAGAGAAAAAGCTCTATCTCAACTTTGAAACAGAGAATAAAGAATTAAAATCCTTTGCCGTACTTTTTGACGGCAAGGTGTATATAAGCACGGATGAAGAGCTTTTTGTTAAGTTTATTGCCGACAGTGAACTTGAAAAGTACACAAGAAACATCAAAACGCTCTACGCTTATGCCGATGAGAAAAATATTGATGTTGAAAATATTGTGTTTGATATTGAGCTTGCGGCATATCTGATTGAACCGTCGTCAAAGGATTATTCGGACAAAAATCTTTGTGCCTCTTACGAAATCGCTCTGCCTGTCTGCACTGATGAGCAGAATGAAAAATACGAGGCATTTGCCTGTTACGCAGAATTGTGCGAAAAACTCGGAGATAAAATCAAGGCTCACGGTCAGGAAAAGTTGTTAAGTGAAATTGAAATTCCGCTTGCAAAGGTGCTTGCAAGAATGGAAAATATCGGTGTCTGTGTTGACCGACAGGGCATTGAAAGCTACGGCGAAATGCTTTCTGCACAGATTAAGGAGCTTGAAACCGCAATTTACGAAAGTGCGGGCTGTGAGTTTAACATCAATTCTCCGAAACAGCTTGGCGTAGTTTTATTTGAAAACCTCGGACTCCCTTGCAAAAAGAAAACGAAGAGCGGTTACAGCACAAATGCAGAGGTGCTTGAAAGCCTGAGGTATGAACATCCCGTTGTTGAAATGGTGCTGAGATACAGAACGCTCTCAAAGCTGAATTCAACCTACTGCGAGGGACTTTTAAAGGTCATTGCAGATGACGGTAGAATCCATTCAAATTTCAATCAGACCGAAACAAGAACAGGCAGAATCAGCTCAACAGAGCCGAATCTCCAGAATATCCCCGTAAGAACCGAGCTTGGCAGAGAGATGAGAAAGTTTTTCTGTGCAAGAGAGGGCTGGGCGCTTGTTGACGCTGACTATTCGCAGATTGAACTCCGTGTGCTTGCCCATATTTCGGGTGACAAAAATATGATTAAAGCGTTCAAGGATAACGAAGATATCCACGCAATCACAGCGTCACAGGTGTTCAATATGCCGCTTGATATGGTAACTCCGATTATGAGAAGCCGTGCAAAGGCGGTTAACTTCGGTATTGTTTACGGAATCGGCGCATTTTCACTTGCAAAGGATATCGGTGTTTCAAATAAAGAGGCAAAGCACTACATTGAAAGCTATCTTGCCCATTACAGCGGTGTTGACAGCTATATGAAAAATGTTGTTGAAAAGGCGAACGCTGACGGCTATGTTGAAACGATGTTCGGCAGAAGAAGAAATCTTCCCGAACTCACCTCGAGCAAGCATATGATCCGTGCATTCGGCGAGAGAGTTGCAAGAAATATGCCTATTCAGGGCACAGCCGCAGACATTATCAAAATTGCAATGATTAAGGTTGACGAGCGAATGAAAGCCGAAAATCTCCGTGCAAGGCTTGTGTTGCAGGTTCACGATGAACTTATTGTCGAAGCTCCACAGGATGAGAGCATGAGAGTTGCACTCATCGTTCAGGAAGAAATGGAAAACGCAGTTAAAATGAGCGTTCCGCTCACAGCCGATGCGGCAATCGGAAGGACTTGGTATGATGCAAAAGGATAACAGAACGATTGCCTTTGTATGCACGGGCAACACCTGTCGCAGTCCCATGGCAGAGGCAATTTTTAATGATATGGCAGAGAAAAACGGTGTTTGCGTCAGGGCGGAAAGCTTTGGCATTGCGACCTCAACGGGACTTCCCGTGTCGGAAAATTCCGTGATTGCCTGTAAGGAAATCGGAATTAACCTTTCGGGCAAAGCTTCAACAGCCGTGGCTGATGCCGGCATTGAAAAATACGAAAAATTTTACTGTATGTCGCAAAGTCACGCAAAAATGTTGATGCAGTTTTTTCTTGTACAGCCCGAAAAAATCGCCGTGCTCGGTATAAGCGATCCCTACGGCGGCGACATTGAGGTGTACAGACATTGCCGTGATGAAATTGTTAATTCTGTAAAGGAAATATTGAAAGCGTATGAAAATTGACAGAATGACCGAAAATCAGCTTGAGGCGGTTGCACAGCTTGAACAGCGGTGTTTTTCACATCCGTGGTCGTTTAACAGCCTTGAAGAAGAACTGAACAACGAAACCTCGCTGTTTTTTACCGCAACGGAAGACAATGCCGTTGTCGGATATATAGGAATGAGTGTTGTTGTTGATGAGGGTTACATTTTCAATGTTGCCGTTGACAGTACACACAGAAATCGGGGAATAGGTTCGGCGCTTGTTGAAACGCTTGTGACCTATGCCAAGAAAAATAACCTTTGCTTTCTCACTCTTGAGGTTCGTGAAAGTAACGGGAACGCCCGTTCTCTCTATGAAAAATTCGGATTCATCAAGGTGGGAGAGAGGAAAAATTACTACTCCTCTCCAACCGAAAACGCTGTTTTAATGACACGCTGTTTTTGACATATATATGTAATAAAACATTATATTAACGATATTACGGAACTTCATCATAAATGTTTCGTAGTGAAAGGAAAATTATGAAGATACTCGCAATAGAATCGTCCTGTGACGAAACTGCGGCAGCGGTTGTTGAGGACGGAAGAAACATAATATCCTCGGTGGTTGCATCTCAGGTTGAGGAACACAAGCTTTACGGCGGTGTTGTTCCCGAAATCGCATCACGCCGTCACGCAGAGGCAATTGTTCCTGTTGTAAGACAGGCTCTTGAAGATGCAGACTGCAGGCTTTCCGACATTGACGCAATCGGTGTTACATATGCCCCCGGACTTATCGGAGCGTTGCTTGTGGGAGTGAATTTTGCAAAAGGACTTTCACTTGCAACAGGAATTCCGCTTGTTCCTGTTCACCATCTTCGTTCACACATTGCATCAAATTATATTTCAAATAAAGAATTAAAACCGCCGTTCCTTTGCCTTGTTGTGTCGGGCGGTCACAGCCATATTGTTATGGTTGAGGACTACACAAAGATGAAAATTATCGGCAAAACCCGTGATGATGCCGCAGGCGAGGCTTTTGACAAAGCCGCAAGGACAATGGGAATGCCGTATCCGGGCGGAATTGAAATGGACAGAGTTGCGGAAAACGGCAATCCGTTTGCATTCAAGCTTCCTCGTCCCGCAGTTCACGATGCGCCGTATGATTTCAGCTTTTCGGGACTAAAAACAGCCGTAATCAACCTCATTCACAATTCGGCACAAAAGGGTGTTGAGCTTAACAAAGCCGATGTCTGTGCATCATTCCGCTATGCTGTTGTCGATTGCCTTGTTACAAACTTTATCAAGGCGGCTGAAGACTTGGGACAGAAAAAGCTTGTAATCGCAGGTGGTGTTTCGGCAAATTCACTTCTCAGAAGAACCCTTGCCGAAGAGTGTAAAATGCGTGATTGGGAAATGTATATGCCCGAAAAATCTCTTTGCGGTGACAATGCCGCCATGGTCGGTTCACAGGGATATTACGAGTTTCTCAGCGGAAATATTGCAGGAACAGACCTCAATGCTTTTGCTACAATGAGTATTGAAAAAGGCTGATTTATTCGCAAATAATCACTAAAACACTTGCTATTTTATCAATAATATACTAAAATAGTGTTAATAAACCGAAAGGACGATTTAAAATGAGCAATCCTATTGTTACTTTTGAAATGGAAAACGGAAAAATAATCAAAGCGGAGCTTTATCCCGAAATTGCTCCGAATACTGTAAATAATTTTCTCAGCCTTGTAAACAAGGGTTACTATGACGGACTTACATTTCACCGTGTAATCTATGGTTTTATGATTCAGGGCGGTTGCCCCGAAGGCACGGGTATGGGCGGTCCCGGATATTCAATCAAGGGCGAATTTGCCGTGAATGGCTTTGAAAACAATCTCAAGCATACAGAGGGTGTTCTCTCAATGGCTCGTTCAATGATGCCCGACTCAGCAGGCTCGCAGTTCTTCATTATGCACAAGAACGCTCCGCACCTTGACGGTCAGTATGCCGCATTCGGCAAGGTAATTGAGGGTATGGATGTTGTAAATGAAATTGCAGAATGTGACACAGACTATTCCGACAAGCCTCTTGATCCTCAGATTATGGCAAAGGTTACAGCCGAAACCTTTGGTGTTGACTATCCAGAGCCTGAAAAATGCTGATTGTTAAGAAAGGAATTTTAAAATGAATGTTTTGCTTGCAGGCGGCGCCGGATATATCGGCTCGCACACTTGTGTTGAACTCATCAACGCAGGTCACGATGTTGTAATTGCAGATAATTTTTCAAACAGCTGTCCCGTTGCGGTTGAAAGAGTTGAAGAGCTGACAGGCAGAAAAATTCCGCTCTATGAGGCCGATGTTTGTGACAGAGATGCCGTTGAAAAGATTTTTTCGGAGAATAAGATTGATGCGGTAATTCACTTTGCAGGTCTTAAAGCAGTAGGTGAAAGCTGTGAGAAGCCTGTTGAATATTACCGTAACAACATTGATTCAACGCTCACATTGCTTGAAGTAATGAAAAAACACGGTGTAAATAACTTTATTTTCAGCTCAAGTGCCACGGTTTACGGTACTCCGGAAACTGTTCCGCTTGTTGAAACAATGCCAAAGGGTTCTCCTACAAATCCGTATGGCTGGACAAAGTTTATGATGGAACAAATTCTTACAGACACCGCAAACGCAAATCCCGATATGTCTGTTGTTCTTCTTCGTTACTTTAACCCGATTGGCGCTCACGAAAGCGGCAGAATCGGTGAAGACCCTAACGGAATCCCAAATAACCTTATGCCGTACATAACACAGGTTGCCGCCGGCAGACTCAAGTGTCTCGGTGTTTTCGGCAACGATTACCCTACGCATGACGGCACGGGTGTGCGTGACTATATCCATGTTGTTGACCTTGCAAAAGGTCATGTAAAGGCTATTGAATATTCCGCAGAGCACAAGGGAACCGAGATTTTTAATCTCGGAACAGGTGTGGGCTACAGCGTTCTTGATATTGTAAAGGCTTTTGAAAAGGCAAATTCGATTGAAATTCCTTATGTTATAAAGCCACGCCGAGCAGGCGACATTGCAGAATGCTTTGCCGACGCAACAAAAGCCAAGAAAATACTTGGATGGATTGCCGAGAAAAGTCTTGAGGATATGTGCCGTGACAGTTGGAACTGGCAATCTCACAATGTGAATGGTTACAAATAACAAATAAATGATATTTTATTTGTGCATTCCTACAAAAAAACAATATTTTGTCAAATAATCAGTCAGCAAGAGTTTTTAGCATTGACTTTTGGTGGTTGATTGTTGTATAATTAAACTGCTTATAGAAGCATTATCACATAAGGAGGAAAAGAAAATGTTCAAAAAAGCACTTAGCCTTTTACTGTCTATGATGCTTGTTGTGACATCACTCGTTGCAACTGTAGTGAGCGTTTCTGCTGCCGGCGATTCATATTTCGTATCCGGTTCTGAAGAACTCACAGGTTACAAGTGGGCTGAGACTGAAGCAACTTGCGGAGATAATGTAATGACAGAAAACGGCGATGGTAACTACGAAAAAGTATTTACCAACGTAGCAGTCGGCAACGGCTACCAGTTCAAGATCGTTAAAAACGATAAAGAGTGGATTGGTGTAGGCGATACCGGCAATGACAACTTCACATTCAATATAACAAAGGAATGTGATGTAACAGTAACTTACAACCCTACAACAAATGAAATCACTGCAACAGGTGAAGGTGTTGTAATTCCGAAAGAACTTGTTGTTGACCACATTACAGTCGTTGGTAACGGTGAAGATGCATGGCTCAACGGTAAGGACTGGAAGGTAGATGCTGAAGCTAACTACATGACAGAGACATCTGAGGGTTCAAAGGTTTACCAGATTAAGTTTGAGAGCCTTGACGCTTATGAGAACTATCAGTTCAAGTTTGCTGCCAACGGTTCATGGGCAGATAACTGGGGCCTTCCTGAGCAGGGCACAGCTCCCCTCAATGAGTGGTTTGACCTTACATACAACGGTCAGAACATGATCATTGATACAGATGCAGCTGGTTACGAAGACGGTTATGACATCGTTCTTACACTTGACCTTTCAAACTTTAACTATGCTACAAAGCAGGGTGCAAAGGGTAAGGTTGACATCGTTACTGATGCAGAGCCTACAACAGTAGCAGAGCCTACAACAGTAGCAGAACCCACAACAGTAGCAGAGCCTACAACAGTAGAGCCTACAACTGCAGCTCCTGCAAAGGGTATCACAGTTACAGCTACTTCAAACCTCTTCCCTGAGAAGAAGGTTACTCTCAGCGCAGGTCAGAAGACTGTAAAGGTTACATATATGTTCCAGTCTAAGGACAAGGACATGTTGGACTTCCAGTGGGATATGAAATACGATACAAATGTACTCAAGCTAACCGCTAACTCAACCAGAGCTACATCATTTGAACATCCAAAGGTTGGCAGTTATATTTATAACAATGCTAATCCGGGTATGATTTCCGCTAACGGTACAACACTCAGCCTTTATGACACAACATCAAAGGAAATCGTATTTGCTTCTGCTGAATTTGAAGTAATTGATCCTGAGGCTACAGCAACTACTGTTGATCTTGATGTACAGGTACTTCGTCTTTCAAAGGTTGATCCTGCAACAGACCAGACAATCGGCGAAGAAGAAGTTTCGGTTATTGACAAGTCAATCGTTGACCAGGATGTATCCGGTAAGTATGTTATAAGCACTAATACTGTAACAGTTCCCGACGGTTCAGAAGAGCCTACAACAGTAGCAGAGCCTACAACAGTAGCACCTACAACAGCAGAGCCTACAACAGTAGAGCCTACAACAGTAGAGCCCACAACAGTAGAGCCTACAACAGAAGAGCCTACAACAGCTCCTGCTGCCGATACTACATATGTAGTTGCCGGTACAACAAATCTTACAGGCTATGAATGGGTTGGTACACCTGACGCAGCTCCCGAAAATGTTATGACAGCTGACGGCAGCGTATTCACAAAGACATTCTCTGCTGTTCCTGCCGGTAAAAACTATCAGCTCAAGGTTGTTGCAAACACAGGCGACGAGCAGAAGTGGATCGGTCTTGACGGTACAGATAACAATGTAACTTTCGATGTAGAAACAGCTTGTGATGTTACTGTAACATTCGATCCTGCTACAAACAAGATTACTGTAACAGGTGACGGCGTTAAAATGGTAACAGACCTTGAAGTTAACAGCATTACAGTTGTTGGTAACGGTGAAGACAACTGGCTCAACGGTGTAGCATGGGGTGTTGACGCTGAAGTTAACCACATGACTCAGGTTTCTGACAAGGTATATCAGATTAAGTATGAAAATATTGAATCTGCAGACGATGCTTATCAGTTCAAGTTTGCTGCAAACGATGATTGGGCAGCTAGCTGGGGTCTTCCCGAGCAGAGCGCAACTCCTATAGGCGAAGAATTTGACCTTACATTCAATGGTCAGAATATGCTTCTTAACACAGCTTCTGCAGGTTTTGAAGAAGATTCACTCGTTGATGTAACAATCACACTTGATCTTACTAAGTTTGATTATCCGTCACGCTCAGGTGCTAAGGCTACTGTTAAGGTTGAGCCTTCAACTCCTGCAGTTGATAATTTAACAATCAACGCTACATCTAATATTTGCCAGGCTAACGGTTCAGGCACATTTAATGTAGGCGACAAGGTATCAGTTTACTATCTCCTTGACACTAAGGACGCACAGCTTGAAGAAGTACAGTGGGCTCTTACATATGATAAGAACCTCCTTACACTTGATTCACTTACAATGCCTGAAATCGCTGACGGCATGGTAAATATGAATGATGTTTCAGGCAATGCTTCAAACCTTGCACTTTATGATTTTGCAGGCGGCAAGAAGCTTGTTGAGGCTGTGTTCACAGTTAACGGTACAGGTACAACAAATGTTGACCTCAATGTAGTTGATCTTACACTTGGTAAGCTCAATCCTGCAACAGGCACAGTTGATGCTGATTCAGAATATGAAGCAGTAGTTAACGGCGACATGGCTAATGATCTCTTTGATCACATTAACTCAGACGCTAAGGTTGAGGCATATGTTGAGCCTACAACAACAGAGCCTACAACAGTAGAGCCTACAACAACAGAGCCTGCTACAACAGAGCCTACAACAGTAGAGCCTGCTACAGAGCCTACAGATGCTCCTGCAACAGATGCTCCGGCTACAGTAGCTCCTACTACACCTGATGCTACATCTGCTACACAGGCTGCAACAAAGGGTCAGTCAACAGCTGACACAGCTACTTCTGACACACCGGCTAACGGCACAAGCAGCAACGCAGTACAGACAGGTAATGCTTCTATGGCAGTAGTTATCCTCTTAGCTCTTGTTTCTGCAACAGGTGTTGTTTACTTCACAAGAAAGAGATTCAATAAGTAATTGAATTTCCTATTGTAAGACTGTTAACGGCGTTGACAGATTAAAAAAATAATTTTTCGCCTCTCGGTTTTCCGAGGGGCGTTTTTTTATATCGTAATGTTGTGAAAATCAGTTTGAATTATAATTTCTAAAATATCATTTCTTTAAAGGTGAATCTGCAATTAATTTACTTTTCACATAAATTTCACCGAGAATTGTTAAATTATTGATTGAAATTTTAGTCTTAATGATATATAATAGGGATATCAAACTAAAGGAATGAAAAAAATGTCTAAAAAAATCAAAAATATGCTTTCAATTCTCTTCGTGGCTGTACTTACCGTGTCAGCATTCTGTATTTCTGCAAGTGCTGCCGAGGATGACCTTACAATCAGCATTTCAACAGATGAAAAGGATTCCGTAACAGCTAAAGTCGGCGATACGGTTAAGTATGCTATTTATATGACCGATACAAAAGAAGAAGTAATCGGAGCTGCAATGAGTTTCTTTTACAACGATGAATATTTGAAGTTGAATGCCGATTCAATAAACTGTGAAAGCTTTAAAAATGCGATTGGCAACCCTAAACTTAAGAATTTTTACACCTTTACATGGACAGATGTTCAGAATCCCGTAAAGCTTAACGGTGACAAGGCTCTTGTTTCTGCTGAATTCAAGGTACTCAAGGGAGGCAAAACCGATCTTTCATATTTCATCTCGGATATGTACGGCGATGATATGACATATCTCAAATCGTATAAAATCACCTGCAAGCTTTGGGTGAACGGTAAAGAGGCAGAGGATAATGCCGTTCCGATAGTAAATAATGATACGGCAAATTCCGAAAAAATTCAGGGCGATTTTGTAAACTACATTGACGGAATGGGCGAGGAAAACTCACCTAACAAAGACGACCATAAGTCGGTAGTTGTTGAGAAAAAGTACATTTCAACTCAGCAGAATAGTCAGGTTGTAGATGTTACAAAGGTTGTTGAGAGCTCTGCAAACGGTTCGGGTTCAAACACGACATTAATTATTATAATTGCAATTGTTGTTGTTTTGATTGCCGCAGGTGCAATTATTTTCGTAAAGAAAAAGGACGAAAAAAAGAACAAAGCTGCGGACAATAATGCAATGTCGGATGACGCAGATGCGGATAAATAAAACAGATAAATATCTTTTATAGGAAAATTTTTTATAATACAAGCTAAATACACAAAATTGCGATTGCAATTTTGTGTATTTTTTTGTTTTAAGCTTTTTGAAAAAGATTGCAATTTTGAAAATTTTGTTATATAATGATTTCATACCGATAGAAATCGGAAATTTTTTTGGAGGAGATTCAAATGTCAAAAAAACTTATTAGTATCATAGTGTCATGCGCTCTCGTTCTTTCACTTGCTCTTGTAGGTGTAATCGGCGTTTCCGCAGCTATTGATACAGACGGTCGTTATGTCCCAAGTAAGGGCGTAGAAGAAACACACAAAGTTTACTTCCTTATGCCTGAGTCATGGAAGAGTGAAAAGTACAATGCTCATGATGCAGGTGCATACTGGTGGAACGGTTCAGACCCATGCGGCTCTCTTGACGGTGCGTCAGTAGGTGCTGCTTGGCCGGGTTATAAGATGCAGGTTGAAAATGCTGAAAATAACATCTTCTATCTTGACCTTCCTACAGATGTTCCTAATATTGATTTCAACAACTACCTTAACGGCGGTCAAAGGACAGAAGATGCCGCAACAGGTAAAGTAACTTACGAGTTTAGTGAGGATCAGTTTAAGGCTGCTAAGCAGACTGCCGATGTTTCTTGTCAGTACTATTCGGAAGGCGACAATGAATATTATGACAATTTGCTTGACGGCGAATTCTGGGCAAAGGCTCAGGAAGCATTTGACGGTAATGATAAGACATTCCTCGGTAAATTTGCTGACAACTTCTTTGAGGATCCTGACTGGGGTATCTCAATGTACCTCACCAACATGATTTATGTTATAGACCCTAGCAACACTTCTGTAAGTGTAACAGGTAAGGAAACATATGCCGGTGAGTTCTACTTCTACTATGGCCTTAACGAAGAAACAGGCAAGTACGAGTACGGTTCACTTCCTAACTATGATATGGCTAAGGAAGCAGGTCTTGTTCAGACAGTAGACAAGAATGCAAAACCTGCTACACCTGATCAGCCTACAACAACAACTCCGTCAAATAACAACAACACAGATCCTACAAAGAACACAGTTCCTACTGCAGGTCAGAACCCAACATCTTCTGCAAACGCAGTTTCAACTGCTGACACAGCAAATAGCACAGACAACAGCGCAGTTCAGACAGGTGCTACAACAGCAGTTGCAGTTCTCGCAGTTCTCCTCGTTGCAGGCGGTGCAGTTCTTTACACACGCAAGAGATTTGAATAATCTTAAATAATTATACATAATTATTTGATGCCCTCCGCTTTGGAGGGCATTTTTGCATTACTGTTTATTATTTGTTCTCTTATGTATGATTGAATAAGCGGAAATTACGGTTGAAAATATGCCAAAATTCCGTAAAATGCAAATTTGGTGGAATTTAACACAAAAATTTGGTTGTTATTACATTGAGATTAAGGCTCAAAATTCCCTGTAACACTTGATTTTTACTGCGTTTTATACTATAATAAGCATACAGATGCAAGTATGGTGTCGGAAATTCATAAGGAGGAAATACAAATGTCCAAAAAAGTTATCAGTCTTTTATTGGCTGTTATGCTCACAGCGGCGATGATAGTGGTTGCTGCAATAAGCGTTTCTGCCGATACGGACGATGAAGGCAGTTATGTGCCTTCTGAGGGCACTGAAACCTACCATATATATTTCTGCAAGCCTGATGACTGGGAAAACAAATATACATCTGATGCAGGTGTTTATTGGGAAAACGGTTCGGATACTCCTTCAGCGTGGCCGGGTTATTCAGCTCGCAATGCTGATATCAAAAATGTTTACTGTTCTGATGTACCGACCGATGTTGATAAAGTAATCTGGAACAACGCTCTTAAGGGTACAGACGATCCGACAAATCCTGAATATAAACTTGCTTATCGAACAACCGATATTAATTTTAAGGGTTATGATAAAGGCGAGTCTGATTATTATCCCAACGGTGTTGAAAGCTTTGACAATATGATTTATATTATCAATCCTGAATTTACTTCCGAGAACGATAAGGATGAATTGATTTTTACCGGTGAGTGGTTCTACTACTACGGTAACGGTGAATACGGCAATGCTCCTAAAAAGGCAGACCTCAAGGCCGGCGATTATTACGGCAAAGACGGTGTGTTCCCGACAGAGTACAATCCATCGGGTGAGGAAACAACAGCCGAATCAACAACAGAGGTTGTAACAGAATCGGAAACAACCGAGTCTGCAACTGATGCCCCCGTTGCAACAGAGAGTACAACATCATCTGCTGAATCTTCGCTTGCTCTTACAGTAAATGCAACATCTAATTACTTCCCAATGGCAAGTGCAAAGTATAATGCAGTTACAAATCAGGTAACGGTTACATATATTATGCAGTCTCCAAAGAATGTGCTCGACACGCAGTGGCACATTTCTTATGACCCTTCAATCCTTTCGGTTGCTGATGTGAATACTGCTAAGTCGGTTTGCCCGACAATGGACGGCAGAGGTGTATATGTAAACTTCAAGAATAAGTCGGAAGGCGTTGGTTATGTAAGATTCGGTGCAAGTAATCTCGGTCTTTATGACTTTAGCGAAAAGACGCTTTTTGCAACAGTTGTTTTTGATGTTAAAGACATTTCAAAGGTTGCACCGGTTTCGACGACGGTTGACCTTGTTGTTGAGGTGCTTCGTGTTTCGGAAGTAAATCCGGACACAGAAATGACTGACGGTTCAAAAGAAGTTATTCTTGTTGATAAAGAAGTAGTTAAGAAAGATCCTGTTGCTGTAGCAGCAAAAAATGGTCTTTCAACTGAGCTTACTCCTTCAACCTATGCAGAACCGACAACAGCCGAGCCTTCAACCGCAGAGTCATCTACTGAGGCTACTAAGGCTACAGAGGAAACGCAGGAATCAACTAAGGATACAATTGCTCCTGTAACTTCACAGGAAGCAACATCTGTAACAGAGAAACTCAATTCAACATCCGACACTCCGGATACATCTGATAACAGCGGCGGCAATGACGGCGTTGTCCAGACAGGTGAAGCTCCTCTTGCAGTTGTAATCCTCTCTCTTCTCATTGGCTCAACTTGTGTAATGTTCGTTCTTCGTAAGAAGGAAGAAATCCTTTAACGGCTGATAAAGACTAATAATTAAGAGGGCTGACCAAACAAAGGTCAGCCCTCTTTCTGTGCTGTGATTGAGGTTTAAAATTCTGATAAAAATGCAAAAAAAAACAGCTCCACCGTTAATAGTGGAGCTGTTTCGTAATCTGTAAAATCAGTTAGCTCTGGTAACCTTACCTGAACGCAAACAACGGGTGCAAGCATATACACGCTTTGGTGAACCGTCAACAATAGCCTTAACACGCTGTACGTTGGGCTTCCATGTTCTGTTTGATCTTCTGTGTGAGTGAGATACCTTAATACCGAACTTTACATCCTTACCGCAGAATTCACATTTTGCCATGCGTCTGCACCTCCTTAAAGAAAACTAATTCTATTTCTAACTTTGTTATAATAACAGAAAATGAGAGAAAATGCAAGTGTTTTTTGAAAATTTCTTAACTTGTTTTTTGCTCTTGTAATTTTTGACGATATATTATATAATTAGGAATAAATATAGTTACACGATTGTTACCTAAAAATTCAGATTTCAGGAGGCTCTTATGCTCTCATTATTACTTAACGGCATCAGAAACGGCAACCTTGATTTCGGCTCGGTAATTGCCGAAATATTGGCTGTACTCGTTATTATATTTTTAATTCTCCCGTTCCATGAATGGGCGCACGCTTTTACTGCGTCACTTCTCGGTGATAAGGCGGTAAAGGGCAGAGGCAGACTTTCGATTAATCCGCTCAGCCACATTGACCCTATGGGTGCTTTGTGTATGCTTTTGTTCGGATTCGGCTGGGCAAAGCCTGTTCCGATTGATCCGAGGAATTTTAAAAATCCAAAGGTCGGTATGGCAATCACCGCAATTATGGGTCCGATTGCAAATATCGTTGCGGCTTTTGTCGGACTCCTCATTTACTATCCGATTATCCTTTTTACAGGCGCATTTCCGCTTTCGACAATCGGCGATTACATTATCCAGTTTTTAAGTTTCTATATTTCGTGCAATGTCGGACTTGCAGTGTTCAACCTTATCCCGATTCCGCCTCTTGACGGCTCAAAGGTTCTGTTCGTATTTTTACCCGACAAGGCTGTTGAATTCTTTTACAGATATCAGATGTACTTTTTTATCGGTCTTTTTGTTCTCCTGTATGTGGGAATTCTCAACACTCCGATTAACTGGCTCAGCAATCAGATTCTTAACTTCATCAGCTGGCTTGCAAGCCTGCCGTATATGCCGTTTGTCGGTTGATTTCAAAATCATTCGTAACATCAAATCATAACTGAAACTTATTTATGGAAACACAACAACTTCAATATAAGCTGTCGGCATTTGAAGGTCCTCTTGACCTTTTGCTGACGCTGATTTCTAAAAACAAAATAGATATTTACGACATCAGCATTTCCGAATTGCTCGACCAGTACATGGAGCAGATTAATATGATGCAGGAAAATCAGATGGATATCGCATCGGAATTTCTGACAATGGCGTCAAGGCTTGTTTATATCAAGTCTGTAATGCTCCTGCCAAAATATGAGGAAGAGGCTGAAGAACTCAAGAAAGAACTTTCGGGACAGCTTCTTGAATATGCCGTTTGCCGTGAAATGGCGGCAAAGCTGGGCGATATTTATGACTTTGACAGCTTTTACAGAGAGGCTTCTCCTGTTGAATTTGACCTGACATATAACCGAATTCATCCGAGTGAGGATATCGCAAAGGCATATGTCAGCGCAGTCGGACGGGGCAAGCGTAAGCTTCCGCCGTCAAAAGACGCATTTTCGGGCATTGTGTCGCATAAAATCGTGTCGGTAAACAGTAAGATTATCCATCTTATGAGAAGGCTATGGCACGGCAAAAGGCTTGAATATCACGAAATTTTTGAGGTGTGCGAGGGCAAAAGCGACCTTGTGGCAACATTTCTTGCAACGCTGGAGCTGGTAAAGGGCAAGCGTATCAGAATTGAGGGCAGCGGTGAAAATGCCGTTGTTCATATGATTGAGGATAAAAACGCAATGCCTTTGCCACAGGTTGACGAGGACGAAAACAATAAAAATGAGGAGGTGCAGTAATGGCTGTTGAAAATATTCGTGGTGCGATTGAGGCGATTTTGTTCGCAAACGGTGCGTCGGTTGAATTTTCCCGAATAGCGCAGGCGCTTGAAATTTCCGAAAAAAAGGTTAAAGAGCATATTTCTGCACTGATTGATGATTATGAGGCGTCAGGACGGGGCATAACTATAATATTGCTTGACAATTCCTGTCAGATGGTTTCAAAAAAGGAATTTGCTCCGCAGATTCGCACCGTTATGGATTTGAGAAGAAACACTCCGCTTTCACAGGCGGCTCTTGAGGTTCTTGCAGTTGTTGCGTACAATCAGCCTGTTACAAAGGCTTTTGTTGAGCAGGTGCGTGGTGTTGACTGCAGTGGTGTAATCGGCAGCTTGACAACAAAGGGACTTGTTGAAGAAAAGGGCAGACTTGAGCTACCGGGCAGACCGTTGCTTTACGGCACAACCGAGAACTTTTTGCGTTGCTTTAACATTTCAAGTCTTGACGAACTTCCTCCGCTCCCCGAGGGTGATGAGGACAAGGAGTCCGAAGAAAACGGTGAAGAACAGGAAAAGACTGAAAACGGCAATGAGCAGATTGATTTGTTTGCCGATCAGCCTGTTGACAGGCAGTAAAATTTAGGGGGAATTCCCTTTGCTTTGGCTATATATCCTACTCGGAATTGTGCTGTTTATTGCGCTTGTGATGTTTATTCCGATTACTTTGCGTGCATCATATAAAGAGGAGTTTTGGTGCGCCGTGTATATCGGATTTGTAAAGCTTCAGCTTGTGCCGGCAAAACCCAAAAAGGAAAAGAAGAAGAAAAAAGCAAAAAAACAAACTCAGAAAACCGAACAACCTAAAAAAGCGACAGAAAAAAAGCCGAGCCTTATAAAAAAATACGGTATTGAGTGGCTTTTGAACCTGATAAAAAAAGTTGCAGAGCTTGCAGTATCGGCATTGCAGGATTTTTTCAGCCACATACTGGTTAAAAAATTGTCGCTGAGTATCAGCGTTGCAGGTGACGATGCGGCTGACACGGCTATAAAATACGGCAAATACTGTGCCGTTGTTTATCCGGCAGTAGGCACAATTGTCCGTGTTGTAAAATGCAAAGGCTACGGAGTTGATATAAATCCGAATTTTTCGGAAAAAGCAGAAACTGAAATTAACTTTGACTTTGCCGCAAGAATTTTCGCATTCCGACTTATCGGTCTTGCCGTTAAGCACGGAATCAAGGGGATTAAACTTCTTGCAGAAGTTAAAAATGATTGATATAAATATTGTTGAAAAAGGAGAATGGCTATGGAACATCCTATCGGCAGTTTAATGGATACCACAATGGAAAAAATCAAGGAAATGATTGATGTCAATACTATTATCGGCGAGCCTATAACTTCGCCTGACGGCACACTTATCATTCCTGTTTCAAAGGTAAGCTACGGCTTTGCGGCAGGCGGTTCGGATCTGCCTACCAAAAAGGAAAACAAAGACTGCTTTGGCGGCGGCAGCGGTGCAGGTGTGACAATTCAGCCTGTTGCATTTCTTACCGTTTATCAGGGCGATGTAAGGCTTGTTTCCGTTGACAGGGAAGAAGGTACAGCCGACAAGCTCGTTAATATGATTCCCGATGTTCTTAAAAAAGTAAAGGGAGTTTTCAAAAAGGATAAGAGCGAATCCGCAGACGATTTTTCCGAAATCACACAGGATGATATTGACGGCTGATTCGTAATATTGCAACACCCCTCGGCATAGATTTATGCAGGGGGTGTCCTTATGAAAAAAATAATCTCGCTTGCGGTGTGCTTTGTTATGCCGTTTGTGCTTATGGGCGCAAAAACTGCGGAGGATACTCCTCCCACAACTTCTGCACAGGCATTTGTCCTTTATTGTTCCGATAACAACACGGTTATCTGTTCAAAAAATGCAGATGAAAAGATGAAGCCTGCGAGCACCACAAAGATTATGACCTCGCTCATAACGCTTGAGGAGGCGGCATCCTGTAACAGCGAAGTAACCTTCAAACAGGAAATGGTTGCCGAGGGCAGTTCGATGTATCTTAAAGTCGGTGAAAAAGTCCGACTTTCGGACCTTGCGTCAGGAATGATGATGGCGTCGGGTAATGATGCGGCTAATGCGGCGGCATATACGATTTCGGGCAGCCCCGAAAAGTTTTCACAACGAATGAATGAAAAGGCAGAGCAAATCGGTATGACGAATACCCATTTTGTAACGCCGAGCGGACTTGACGATGACAACCATTACTCAAGTGCAAAGGATATGGCTCTGCTTATGTCATATGCACTTGAAAATGACGATTTTGCAAATCTTACGGCTAAGAAGAGCGTGACCGTTGAATTTCTTGAACCGAAATCAAAGAAAACCGCATATGCAAATCATAACAGGCTTTTGTCGCTTTATCCCTACTGTACAGGCGGAAAAACAGGCTATACAACGGCGGCAGGGCGGTGCCTTGTTTCCTCTGCAAAAAAAGATGGTGTAACGCTTGTGTGCGTCACTCTGAATGACCGCAACGATTGGAATGACCATATTTTTCTTTATGATTACGCTTTTGAAAAGTACAGGGGAGTTGACTGCAAAGACGCTGACTTTTGTGCCGATATTCCGTGCGTGGGCGGTGATAAGGACAGCGTAACGGTTACAGGTGAGAAGAACAACACAATCTTTTTAAAGCGTGAGGACTGCGATAAAATCAAGAAAAAAATCTTCATAGACAGCTTTTTGTATGCTCCGATTGAAAAGAACGAATCGGTCGGCAGAATTGAATACACACTCGGCGGAAAGCTGCTTTATAAATGCAACATTGTTGCAGGCGAAAAGATTAAATCGGATAAAAAGAGTGTGTCAATATTTTCGGCAATAGGAAATCTGTTTTCGTGACAGCTTAAATATACAGAAAATTTTATTAAAAAGGAATTTACATATGGCTAAAATTGAACCTATAAGACTTCAGAAATTCATAGCACAATGCGGTATTGCGTCAAGGCGAAAGGCCGAGAAGCTTATTCTCGGCGGTCATGTCAAGGTGAACGGCAAAACCGCAATTCTCGGCGATAAGGTTCTTCCTACAGACAAGGTGTTTGTAAGAGGCAAGAGGATTGTTGTGCCGAAGGGCGGTAATTACCGATATATTATGCTCAACAAGCCCCGTGGATTCATTACCACAATGAATGATGAGCGTGGCAGAAAGTGTGTTGCACAGCTTGTTGAGAATGTCGGCGAGCGAGTTTATCCGATCGGCAGACTTGACAAAGACAGCGAGGGTATGCTTGTTTTTACAAATGACGGTGACTTTGCAAACAAGGTTATGCACCCGAAAAACAATGTTTACAAGATTTACAGAGTAACCGTTCGACCGTCAATTGACGAGGATCAGCTTGTAAAGCTTGAAACAGGCGTTGAGCTTGACGGCAGGAAAACCGCTCCTGCATATGTCCGTGTAATTCACAAGGAGCAGGGCAGAGTAGTTCTTGAAATGATTCTTCACGAGGGTAAGAACCGTGAAATCAGAAGAATGTGCGAGGCTGTCGGGCTTGAGGTTGCAAGACTCAAACGCACCCAGATCGGCGGAGTAAAAATGGGTATGCTCAAACAGGGCGACTGGAGAGATTTGACCGAACAAGAGGTTAAAAAACTGCTTGCAAACCCGTTTTTAAACGGCAAACAGCTTTAATTTTCCGTTTTTGAAAAATACTTCCGAAACGGTCAATAAAACTATTCGTTAATTCGACAATAAATTTACGGTTTTGATGTAATAACTATTAAATGTGTTCAAAATTGAAATAGTACAGCGTGTTTTTCTTGTACTTTTGAAGATTATAGAGTATAATGTATGTGTAGAAAATTAGTATGCACGCTCAGTTTTCGTGCATATTCAATACATGGTATTGGAGGATTTTAAGATGAGTATTGAAAAGATCAATCAGGCAAAGGCTGAAATTGCCGCAACTTCCGCTTATAAGACAATTACGGCGTTTTTTGATGCAGACAGCTTTTGTGAAATTGATGCCTTTGCAAAATCCGGTGAAGGTTTTGCCGAGGTTGTTGCAGGCTTTGGAACAGTAGAAGGTATGCCTGTTTATGCGTTTGCACAGAACAGCGACATTTGCGGCGGTGCCATGAGTAAGGCACAGGCTGCTAAGCTTAAAAAGCTGTATGGTCTTGCACTCAAGACAGGCGCTCCTGTTGTAGGTTTCTATGACAGCGTTGGCGGCAGACTTAAGCAGGGTACAGAGCTTCTCGCAGGTTGCGGTGATGTTCTCAATGCGGCTGCGTCACTTTCCGGTGTTGTACCGCAGATTTCGGTTGTTCTCGGCACTTGCCTCGGAACAAACGCTCTTAACGCCGCAAGCGCAGACATCGTTATTATGAGCAAAGACGCACAGCTTTCACTTTCGGTAACAGGCAAGCATTCCGATGCTGCTTACAATGCTGAAAACGGTATTGCCTCAATCGTTTGTGACGATGCAGACAAGGCAATCAAGGCTGCAAAGGAACTTATCCTTTATCTTCCGTCAAATAACCTCACAATGGCTCCTCAGTCATTTGAAGAAGCTCCGGCAGAGGACGGTTGCGGTTGTGTAGTCAGCAGAACAGTTGATGGCAACAGTATTGTAAAGCTCTTCAATGATTACGGTAAGGAAGCAAATGTTCGTTTTGCAAGACTCGGCGGTCAGGTTGTAGGTATTGTTGTTACAAAGGGCAAGGAGCTTGGTTGCAAGTCTGCAAACAAGGTAGCAAAGTTTGTTCGTTTCTGCGACGCTTTCTCACTCCCTGTTGTAACATTCGTAAACTGCCCGGGCTTTGAGTCAATCAAGTCGGCAACAAAGGCGTCAGCCGCTTATGCTGAGGCAACAACAGTCAAGATTTCTGTTGTTACAGGCAAGGCAATCGGTTCAGGCTATGTTGCTCTTGCTGGCACAGGCGCTAATGCAGATGTTGTTTACGCACTTCCCGATGCAGTTATTTCACCTGTTAATGTTGAGGCTGCCGCATTCATTATGGCTCCCGAAGTTATGAATGTTGCCACAGATAAGCAGGCTGAGGTTGCTCAGAAGTTTGCTGACGAGAATCTTTCTGCTTACAATGCCGCTCAGAACGGCTATGTTGACGGTATTGTTGAAGAAGCTCAGCTCCGTCAGACTCTTATTTCTGCTCTTGATATGCTCTCGGGCAAGCGTGTTTCAACACTTTCAAAGAAGCATTCAACTATCTGATAAATGATTACTTGTTAAAATAAAAGGGGATACTAAAAATGAAGAATTTAAGAATTACAGTTAACGGCACAGCATATGATGTTCAGGTTGAAGAACTCGGTGGCTCTTCAGCTCCCGCAGCAGCCGCTCCTGCTCCGGCAGCCGCTCCCGCTCCTGCAGCAAAGCCGGCAGCTCCCGCAGGCGCTCAGGGTTCTGTTGTTATAAAGGCTCCTATGCCCGGTACAGTTGTTAATGTTGTTGTTTCGGCAGGACAGGCTGTTAAGGCCGGAGATGACCTCGTATTCATCGAGGCTATGAAGATGGAAACTCCCGTTAAGGCTCCGCAGGATGGCACAGTTGCAACAGTTGATGTTGCAAAGGGTGAGTCTGTTGACTCAGGTAAGGTTCTCGTAACACTTAACTAATCAATAATTCGGAGAAAGGGATGCTGTAAAATGGCAAAAAAAATCAGAGTTACCGAAACTGCTCTGCGTGACGCTCATCAGTCACTCATTGCAACAAGAATGACAACAGAGGAAATGCTCCCTGTTCTTGACAAACTCGATAAAATCGGTTATTACTCACTCGAATGCTGGGGCGGTGCAACATATGACTCATGCCTCAGATTCTTAAACGAAGATCCGTGGGACAGACTCCGCACAATCAGAGAGCATTGCCCTAACACAAAGCTCCAGATGCTTTTCAGAGGACAGAATATGCTCGGTTATCGTCACTATGCCGATGACTGCGTTGAGTACCTTGTTCAGCGTTCAATCGCAAACGGTATTGACATTATCCGTATTTTTGATGCTCTTAACGACATCAAGAATCTTAAAACAGCTATCAAGGCCGCTAACAAAGAAGGCGGTCATGCACAGGTTGCTATCAGCTACACAACAGGTCCTGTATTCACAGATGAATACTATGTTGAGTATGCTAAGAGAATTGCAGACGCAGGTGCAGATTCAATCTGTATCAAGGATATGGCTGCTCTTCTTACTCCGACAAGAACCGAAAGCCTTGTAAAGGCTATCAAAGCCGCTGTTCCGGAGCTTCCGCTTCAGCTCCACACCCACTACACATCAGGTCTTGCATCAATGTGTCTTTTAAAGGGTGTTGAGGCAGGTGCCGACGGCATTGACACAGCAATCAGCCCACTCGCTCTCGGTACATCACACGCACCTACAGAGTCAATGGTTGCCGCTCTTTCAGGCACAGAGTTCGACACAGGTCTTGACCTTAAACAGTTCTCTGACATCCGTGCTTACTTCATGACTCTCCGTGAGAAGTACATCAAGTCAGGACTTCTTGATCCTAAGATGCTCGCAACAGACGCTAACGCTCTTATCTATCAGGTTCCCGGCGGTATGCTTTCCAACCTTCTTTCACAGCTCAAGCAGGCCGGTAAGGAAGACAAGCTTGACGAAGTTCTTGCAGAAGTACCCCGTGTTCGTAAGGATTCAGGTTATCCTCCGCTTGTTACTCCGACATCACAGATTGTCGGCACACAGGCTGTATTCAATGTAATCACAGGCAAGCGCTACTCAATGTGCACAAACGAGTTCAAGGGACTTGTTGCCGGTGAGTACGGTACAACTCCAATGCCGATTGATCCTCAGTTTCAGAAGAAGATTATCGGTGACAAGAAGATTATCAAAGGTCGTCCTGCAGATCAGCTTAAGCCTGAGCTTGATAAGCTCCGTGGCGAGATTGAGCAGTGGATTGAACAGCCTGAGGATGTTCTTTCTTATGCACAGTTCCCGAAGGTTGCCCTCGACTTCTTTGAAAAGAGAAGAAATGCCAAGGTTGGCATCAACGGCGACAAGCTTGACAAGAAAAATATGGTTCACCCTGTTTGATTTGACAACTAAAATTAACATTTATGCCACTTTCGCTATGAAAGTGGCATTTTCATTTGAGCAGAATTATTTTATGTGAATTTTTAGCAACTATATTGCATTACATGTATTTTAGCGGTATAATGAAGTAAATTGAATATCTGTTGCATATACCATTATTACAGATAGAATAAATAAAAGGTGAGGAAATAAAAATGAAAAAATTTTTAACAGCATTGATAGCATTTGTAATGTGCTTTTCGGTTGTAACAACAGCTTTTGCAGCTACACCTGATGAAATATCAGAATCGGATGTTGCATCAGAAATCAGACAGGTGATGATAGATACATATTACGGTGGTAAAGAGCCTGAGTATCTCAACATTGAAATTGTTGGTTCAACAAGTGACGGCGGAGTATATTTTATGCACAATGAAGGCTTTAGCCTTGATTATTCAATTGAAGAAACAATTGGTGACTATACTTATCATTACAACCATAACGATGATGTTATGCTTTATAAGAATGGCAATGTTTACTCAATTAAAGAGGCTTATGAAAGCGGAGTTATTGACGATAGTATTCTTGAAGAATTGTCAAAAATGAATTTTGGTTTGGAATCTAATAAACCGAATACAACTGTTCCTACTGAGCCTACAACTTCGGTTGCAACAGTTGACGAACCTGTAACAGTACCCGATACAACTTCTGCAACTTCGGCAACTAAGCCTGTTTCAACAAGCGACACAGCAACAAATGACACGCCGAGCAATTCACAGAATAACAGCGGTGCTGTACAGACAGGACAGAACAGCGTTGCTGTAATTCTTCTTGTTGCAATGCTTGCAGGTTGTGCAGTAATTTTTGCAAAACGCAGAAATCATTTTGAGTAATTTACAAATTAAATAATCCCTATAAAAGCCGTTCTCGTTATTGAGAACGGTTTTTATTTTGCTGATTATTTTATGTGAATTTTTAGCAACTATATTGCATTACATATATTTTAGCGGTATAATGATGTAAATTGAATATCTGTTGCGTATACCATTATTACAGATAGAATAAATAAAAGATGAGGAAATAAAAATGAAAAAACTTTTAACTGCATTGATAGCATTTGTAATGTGCTTTTCGGTTGTAACAACAGCTTTTGCTGCTACACCTGATGAAACTTCTGATCCAGACTTGATTTCAGATATTAAACAGGCTATGTTAGATACATATTATGGCGATGAAAAGCCTGATTTTATTGAAGTAAGAATATATGGTACAGCCAGTGACGGTGGCGTGTATTTCGATTTTATGGATAGTTTTACACACTGGACAGATGAAGTGGAATTCGATATAGGTGATTATACTGTTTCTTATCCGAGAGATTGTCCCGTTTTGTTATACAAGAATAATAAAGTATATACCTTGTCAGATGCCTATGAAACAGGTGTAATTGATGATGATATGCTCTATGAATTATATGTTTGGGGAAATCTTTGGGGTAAGATAGATGTTACCCCAAAGGGTGAAGATAGAGCTCTCCTTTCAGAAATAAAGCGTGTAATTATAAATAAATATTACAATGGCAAAGCACCTGAATATTTGAATGTCGAAATTGTTGGTTCTACAAGTGATGAAACAGTATGTTTTAGAAATATACCCTTTATGAGTTTAGGCGTTATGATTGAACAAACAATTGGCGACTATACTTATTATTATAACCATGGCGATGATGTTATGCTTTATAAGAATGGCAATGTTTACTCAATTAAAGAGGCTTATGAAAGCGGAGTTATTGACGATAGTATTCTTGAAGAATTGTCAAAAATGAATTTTGGTTTGGAATCTAATAAACCGAATACAACTGTTCCTACTGAGCCTACAACTTCGGTTGCAACAGTTGACGAACCTGTAACAGTACCCGATACAACTTCTGCAACTTCGGCAACTAAGCCTGTTTCAACAAGCGACACAGCAACAAATGACACGCCGAGCAATTCACAGAATAACAGCGGTGCTGTACAGACAGGACAGAACAGCGTTGCTGTAATTCTTCTTGTTGCAATGCTTGCAGGTTGTGCAGTAATTTTTGCAAAACGCAGAAATTATTTTAAATAATTCAAAACATCAACAGAATATATAAAATAAACCGTTCTCGCTTTTGTGAACGGTTTATTTATTTTAGCTTAAAAATTTGTGATAGTTTATCAAGATGTATTGCTTTTTATATCATTTAATGTTACAATTAACTTGCATAAAAATTTAGCGAAAGTCTTTAATAATGCGTAGAATATTTACAAAGCGAGGGATAGATATGAAAAAGTTTTTACCTATAGCTATGGCGGCGGTAATCTCGATGTCTGCGATTGCGGTTTCGGCAGTTTCTGCAAATGCGGTTGAACCGCTAAACACACCCGTGCAGTATGCACAGGTTGCAAGGGCAAGCTTGGCAACACCGAAAATTTCAAAAGCCGAAAGCGTTTACGGCGGTGTAAAGCTAACATGGAACAAAGTGAACGGTGCGGCTAAATACAGAGTTTACTACAAGGGCCGTAAAGGTTGGACACGAATGGTCGATACAACTTCAACCTCATATATCGACAAGGATGTTTCATCGGGCAGGAATTACACCTATACTGTAAGATGTATTTCTGCTGACGGAAAGAGCTTTACAAGCGGTTATGATTCAAAGGGGACAACTGTAAAATATATTGCCGCCCCCGAAATTTCAAAGCTTGAAAATGTAAACGGCGGTGTGAAAATCTCTTGGGGCAAAGTAAGTTGTGCAACTAAATACAGAGTTTACTACAAAGGCAGTAAAGGCTGGACAAAAATGGTTGATACAACTTCAACCTCATATATCGACAAGGATGTTTCATCCGGCAGAAATTACACTTATACTGTAAGATGTATTACATCAGACGCAAAGAAATTCACAAGCGGTTATAACCCGACAGGCAAGTCGGTAAAGTATGTTGCCACACCGAAAATTTCAAAACTTGAGGTTACATATGACGGCGTAAAGCTGACATGGAACAAGGTAGCAGGTGCAGAGAAGTATCGTGTGTACTACAAGGACAGAAACGGTTGGACAAAGCTTGCCGATACAACAGGCACGACTATGCTTGATATGAATGTTGTTTCAAAGGAATTTGATTTAAGCGTTGATGATATTTATTACACGGTTCGTTGTATCAGCAAAGATGCTAAGAGTTTTACAAGCGGCTACGATTCAAAGGGTACGCCCATTGGCGATCATCAGGATTGTCCCGAAATTTACAGTATTGGTGCAGTAAACAACGGTGTTGAAATGCATTGGACGGGAGATGCGCCAAAGTTCCGTGTTTATATTAAAGAAAACGGTTCTTGGAAGAAGATAGCAGAAACTTATGACAACTATTATGTTCACAAGGGTGCAAAGTCCGGCAGTAACACTTATACGGTAAGAGGTGTTTCAAAAGACGGTAAAAAGTTTACTACGATGTTTAACCCAACCGGTGTAACATACAGATATAAGACATCCGATAAAACAAGAGACGCTTATATCAATTATATGATGAATCATCAGAGTGAATGGATGCCAAGCTTGGGAAGTGATCACAATTTGTCAGGTGTTATGTTTTTGGATTTCGATTTTGACGGAGTTCCGGAACTTGTTGCACAAAAGGCTGATTCCAATGAGTATAGTTTCCATTCCGTTGTTTACAAATTTGAAGACGGTAAGTTAAAAAGAGTGGGAAATGTTAACGACGGTTTTTCGATATACTATAATAAAACTGCCAAAAAGTATGAGGTTCACGACCTGGATATATATTTAAATGTAGATGAAGGTTACTATTGGTCGGGTAATTCAATAATCACATACGACGGAGAGAATCTTTTTGCAAATATGTATTCGGCAAGAGGCGTAGGCGAAGAATCAAATGATAATATTTATTATAGATATTTTGACGGTAATGACAAAAATATTTCACGGGCAAAATATAACGAAATTAACCTTAAACAGTTTAATAATTGCGTGAATGCACATATGTTTACCGAATTTATTGCGACAGGTTATGGTGATGCCAGCGTATGGGGTGAGAAAACTACCGCTGAGAATAAGCAGTCTTTGCTTGACGCATATAATTCTTTCTCCTATGAGAAGTATTGATTATTTAAAAATTAATAAGTTTTAACTGCAAAAGGGCTCAGCCGTAAAAAGCTGAACCCTTTTATTGCACAACAAAAAAACGGTTCAGCCAAATTGACTGAACCGTTAATTCGTACTATGTAATGTTCGGGTGACAGAAATTTGAATATATCAAACTAACTTCACGAACTGCGGGCGAGGTGCTCGCAAAAAGGGTAGCTTGAAAATCAAGCTACCCTAAATTCGTACTATGTAATGCTCGGGTGACAGAAGTTTGAATACATCAAACTGTCTTCACGAACTGTGTGCGAGACACTCGCATTAGTTGTTGATGAGCTTATCTTCGTCAGACCAGCTGTAGAGCTTTCTAACTTCCTTACCGAATACTTCGGCAGGAGCTTCGGCAGCGAGCTTTCTCATAGCCTTGAAGTGAACCTGTGAACCGGCATCGCTCATGTCAAGGAGGAAGTCCTTAGCAAATGTACCGTCCTGAATGTCAGAAAGAACCTTTCTCATAGCCTTCTTAGTATCCTCTGTGATGATCTTTGGACCTGTGATGTAGTCACCGTACTCAGCTGTGTTAGAGATTGAATATCTCATGCCTGCAAAACCTGACTGATAGATAAGGTCAACGATGAGCTTCATCTCATGGATACACTCAAAGTAAGCATTTCTTGGGTCGTAACCGGCATCGCAAAGTGTTTCAAAACCTGCCTGCATAAGTGCGCAAACACCGCCGCAAAGAACAGCCTGTTCACCGAAGAGGTCTGTTTCTGTTTCTGTTCTGAATGTTGTTTCAAGAACACCGGCTCTTGCACCGCCGATACCCAAAGCGTAAGCAAGTGCGAGATCCTTAGCCTGACCTGTAGCATCCTGTTCAACAGCAACGAGGCAAGGTACACCCTTACCAACCTGATACTCTGAACGAACTGTGTGACCCGGTCCCTTAGGAGCTACCATTGTAACATCAACATCCTTTGGAGGCTTGATGCAACCGAAGTGAATGTTAAAGCCGTGAGCGAACATAAGCATGTTGCCTGCTTCGAGGTTTGGCTCGATGTCGTTCTTGTAAAGAGCTGCCTGCTTTTCATCGTTGATAAGAATCATGATGATGTCAGCCTGCTTTGCAGCCTCTGCCGATGTATATACCTTAAAGCCCTGTGCCTCAGCCTTTGCCCAGCTCTTGCTGCCTTTGTAAAGACCGATGATTACATCGCAACCTGAATCCCTGAGGTTGAGAGCGTGTGCATGACCCTGGCTGCCGTAACCGATAATAGCAATTTTCTTACCCTTGAGAAGGTCAAGGTTGCAATCTGACTGATAGTAGATTGGTGCTGTCATGTTTTTTGTGTAGTCTTTCATATTAAAGTCCTCCTTACCGCAAACGCGGCATATAAATTAAAATATATGCTAACTGTAAGATTAAACGGAAACCGAAGCTGTGCCTCTGTCAATGGCAACAGTACCTGTTCTTACAATCTCACGGATACCATAAGGCTTGAGTAAGTCAACAAGCGTGTTGACGCGGCTTGCGCATTCGCAGTACTCAACGGTAACTGACGAAGGGGATACATCAACGATTTTCGCCTGCATAATTTCAACCGTTTTGACAATTTCGGCTCTTTTTGAGGCGGCGCAGTGAACCTTGATTAATACAAGCTCACGGCTGATGAATTCGCCCTCGTTAAGCCTTTTTACCTTAATAACGGGAATGAGCTTGTTGAGCTGTTTTTCAAGCTGTTCAACAATGTACTCGTCACCGTTTGCAACGATTGTGATTCGGGAAACCGACGGGTCCTGAGTAACACCTACTGCGAGTGAGTCGATGTTAAAACCTCGGCGAGAGAAAAGTCCCGAAATTTTTGAAAGAACGCCCGCCTGATTTTCAACAAGTATTGATAATGTATACTGCATTTTATCACCTCATTAAATTGACGGAGTGTCGGGGTGAACATCGCAAACAAGAATGAACGGTTTTTCCGAATCAACAATACCCTTGATGATGTTTTCGGCTTCCTTGTTTGAATGAGCCTCTGCATGGTCAATGCCGTAAGCATCGGCAATCTTCAAGAAGTCGGGATCACCGTTGAGAATTGTTGCGGAGTGTCTGCCGCCGTAGTGTTTGTCCTGAAGTTCACGAACCATTCCGAGTCGTGCGTTTTTCATAATGATGATTTTAATTCCGAGCTGATTGCCTGCAATAGTCGCAAGCTCATTAAGCCCCATCTGAAAACTGCCGTCACCGCAGATTACAATAACATCACGGTCGGGTCTTGCAAACTTTGCACCGATTGCAGCGGGAATTGAGTAACCCATTGTACCCATACCGCCTGTTGTGAGGAATCTGCCCTCACGAATACGGAAGTTGTTTGCACACCAGATTTGATTTTGTCCTACATCGGCAACAAGAATTGCCTTTGAGCGGAACATTGCGCTGAGATGACCGACAAGTGTTCTCGGCTCAACAAAGCCGTCAAATACGGGAGGCTCACGGTAAAGGTCTTTTTTCCAGTTCTTTACGGTTTCGCTCCACATTGTTGTAACCTTGTAATCGCCGATGCTGTCAAGCAGCATATTGATGACATTTTTCATATCGCCTACAATCGGAATTTCTGTTTTAACATTCTTACCGATTTCAGCAGGGTCAATGTCAATGTGAATTACCTTTGTGTTTTCACTCATCTGGTCGGGAGCCGCAACAGCTCTGTCACCGAGTCTTGCACCGCATACGATTACAAGGTCGGCTTCGTGAAGAGCACGGTTGGCAACAGCCTTGCCGTGAGTGCCGAGCATTCCGAGATAAAGCTCATGCTCGCTGGGCATAACACCGATGCCCATCATAGTTGAAATAACGGGGATACCCGTAGTTTCTGCAAATTTTTGAAGTTTAAGCTTGATACCCGAACTTAGTACGCCGCCGCCTGATACGATAACAGGACGCTTGCTTGCGTTGATGGCCTCAACAGCCTTTTTAACCTGAATTGCGTGTCCCTTAGTGTTCGGTTTGTAACCGATAATGTTTACGCTTTCGGGATATTCAAAACTTTCAATTTCATTTTCCTGAATATCAACGGGAATGTCGATAAGTACAGGACCGGGTCTGCCGGTTGAGGCAATATGGAAAGCCTCTTTGAAAACTCTCGGAAGGTCTTCTGTTTTGCTGACGAGATAACTGTGCTTTACAAACGGTTCACAAGCTCCCGTGATGTCAGCTTCCTGAAAGACATCTCTGCCGAGAAGGTCGGAACGAACCTGACCTGTAATGGCAACAATCGGAATAGAGTCCGTATAGGCGGTTGCAATGCCTGTGATGAGGTTGGTTGCACCGGGACCGGAAGTTGCCACGCAAACACCGGGACGATTACTGCATCTTGCATAGCCGCTTGCCGCATGAGCAGCGTTCTGTTCCTGACGAACAAGAATGTGGGTAATGCTCGAATCGTAAACTTTATCGTAAAATGGGCAAATAGCCGCACCGGGATAACCAAAGACTATGTCAACGCCCTCGGCTTCCAAACATTTTACCATAATTTCAGCACCGCTGATCATTATGTTTTGTCCCTCCTATCCTTTTTATTGTGAGCAAAAGGTGTTTTGTAACATTAAATATACCCTTTTACTTTACCGCTAATTATACAATAAATACCTTAAAAAGTAAAGAGCAGTATTGCCCATAAATTAAATTTTTTGCAGGATTTTGACAGATAATTTGCAAAATGGATTTTAATTGATTTTTACCGCCTGTTTACTGAAAATTTAAGTCGCTTAGTTTTGTAAAGTATATTCTTGAATTAAGGTCGCTTTTTTTGTCTGCATTATCAGGGGACATCAATATCATCAAATTATCTTTTCCTATCCGTGATATACCGCCTATAGTGTACCCTTTTTCTTCAATATTAAATTTTGTTTCTTTCATTGTTTTGTTGGTTGTATCAAAAAGATATATGTAGTTATTTTCTGAACTTGATTCCGCCCTCTTATACAATAAATTTGTATCACTGTCATCTTCAGATGCGGATACTATTGAAAAAGTATCATCTACATCTTCTGATATGTCGGATTTTTTCAGCTTATCGCTGTCTATATATCCTATACATCTTGTTATGCTGAAATTTTGATAGAATAGATAATTGTTTTTAAAATCAAAAACCTGTACGCCCTGAATTAATTCGTTTGAATCATCTGAAATGTTGGATATATCATAGCTTTGGAGAAAATTCATATCATAGTCATAAGTTTCTATTTTTAAAGAAGCTTCGTTCTGTGAAATGCAATCCAAAACCAAAAGAGAGATTGTTTTTGTACTTTTGTCAATTGAAACTTTTCTTATAGTTTCCCCGATACTGTTTTTATCATCAAACTCTAAATATTTTAATTGCTTGAATTTTTGAGTTTCGGTATCATACAGTTCCAAAGAAGTACCGTTGTCTAGCACTTTTGTGATTATGACAAGATTGTCTGCTCCTGTAACAGTGTCATATGGAAATCCGCCTTTGTCAGAAAATACAGTCGTCATTTTGTTTTTAGTAAGGTCGATATCAATAAATTCAAGAGTTCTGTTTTCTTCGTCTGTAATGTCGCCCGTGCTTGTCGTAAAGCAAAGGTGATTATTTACATAAGCTTTATCGTGAATTTGCATAGACCAGTTTTTTATTGAACCAAGTTTTACACTGTTTTTTTTATCTAAATAATATCTGTAGTATTCCATTTCATTTGGAGAGTCTTTATTGATTTTTGAATATATGAAGCCGTTATCAATTTGTTTAAATAAGCCGTAAAGATTTAAAGTATCCACCTTTTTGCCGTTATTGTAAATTTCATAATCATGATTTAATTCTGTTGTTTCAAT
>OMAL01000114.1_pt1 | contig 66034 bp, 49 predicted proteins | sample 1644711 | NCBI WGS metagenome assembly OMAL01 (sample SAMEA103958122, study PRJEB25191) | human gut metagenome | biome: human-associated habitat [ENVO:00009003]; feature: intestine environment [ENVO:2100002]; material: feces | place: Germany | collected 2013/2015 | reverse complement strand
CATTGTTTATTCCTTTCTGTTTTATCTCCATATTCTTTCTTTGTTCTATTCTATTCAAGAACCACCGCATTGTGGACGGCCTCCTTTGCATCCTTGCCCCAGGAAAACAGTGTTCACCAAATATAATCTGTATTTAATTATTTAAACTGAGCCAGACGTTCCTCTACCTGAGCCATCATCTGCTCATACTTTGCAAGCTTGTCCTTTTCCTCCTGAACCTTTTCAGGCTTTGCATTGTTTAAGAATTTCTCATTTGAGAGCATGCCCCTTGAGCGCGCAAGCTCCTTTGTAAGCTTATCCTTTTCTTTATTGAGTCTTTCCTTTTCCTTCTCGAAATCAACAAGGTCCTCAAGCGGCAGGTATGCAACCGCATCAGGTATCACTACTGATACAGCGTCATCTCCAATACCGGCCTTGCCCTGCTGTACTGTAATCTCGCTGGTAAATGCAAGATTTACATATACCTCCTTGTTGTCCTCGAATATCTTTCTGACTGACTCATCATCACTTGTGATGAAAAGCTTTGCCTTTCTTGAAGGTGGAACATCCATCTGTGTACGGACATTTCTGATACCCTTTACGAGGTCCTTGCAGTGCTCGATTGCGGCTTCTTCTGCCGGGAAATTCCACTCTTCCTTGTACTCAGGCCATTTAGAGAGCATGATGGTCTCCTCATCTGACTGAAGTGTGCAGAAGATTTCCTCTGTGATAAACGGCATATATGGATGAAGGAGCTTCAGTGCATTTACAAGTACTGTCTTAAGGGTCCAGAGTGCTGCATTTGCTGACTCTGGGTTTTCATCCTTCTTGTAGGTACGAACCTTTGCAATCTCGATATACCAGTCACAGAACTCATCCCAGATGAAGTCGTATACCTTTTGTACTGCGATTCCAAGCTCGAACTTGTCCATGTTTTCTGTGGCATCCTTTGCAAGAGTATTTACCCTTGAAAGAATCCACTTGTCTGCTGCATGAAGCTCATCAAGCTTTGGCTCTCTAAGCTCTACACCTTCAAGGTTCATCATGATAAATCTTGATGCATTCCATACCTTGTTGGCGAAGTTTCTTGAAGCCTCAACTCTCTCCCAGTAGAAACGCATATCATTTCCCGGTGCATTTCCTGTGATAAGTGTCAGACGAAGCGCATCTGCACCATACTTGTCGATAACCTCAAGCGGATCAATTCCGTTTCCTAGTGATTTACTCATCTTGCGGCCCTGTGAATCTCTTACGAGTCCATGGAAAAGCACTGTGTGGAATGGTGCCTTGCTCATCTGCTCATAGCCTGAGAAAATCATTCTGATTACCCAGAAGAAAATGATATCGTAGCCTGTTACGAGCACATCGTTTGGATAGAAATAGTCAAGATCCTCTGTCTTTTCAGGCCAGCCGAGTGTTGAGAATGGCCAGAGCGCTGATGAGAACCATGTATCAAGTGTATCAGGATCCTGTGTCCAGTGCTCCTTGCCACACTTAGGACATTTGCCAGGCTTTTCTATTGAAACTACCATCTCTCCACAGTCATCACAGTACCATGCAGGTATTCTGTGTCCCCACCAGAGCTGACGGCTGATGCACCAGTCGCGGATATTGTCTGTCCAGTTGAAGTATGTCTTGTCCATTCTTGAAGGAAGAAGCTTGATTTCTCCGTTCTTTACTCCCTCAACTGCAGGCTTGATCATCTCGTCCATCTTGACGAACCACTGCTGCTTGATCATTGGCTCAACTGTTGTGTGACAGCGGTCATGCACACCTACATTGTGTGAGTGTGGTACAACCTTTACTAAAAGGCCCTGCTCCTTAAGATCCTCAACCAGTGCCTTTCTGCACTCGTATCTGTCCATTCCGGCATATTTTCCGGCCTTTTCGTTCATTGTGGCATCATCATTGATTACAACGATTTCCTCTAAGCTGTGGCGTTTTCCTACCTCGAAATCGTTAGGGTCGTGTGCAGGTGTAATCTTTACACAGCCTGTTCCAAACTCTTTATCTACGTATGAATCTGCGATTACAGGAATCTCTCTGTCTGTGCATGGAAGCTTTAAGGTCTTTCCGATGATATCCTGATAACGCTCATCATCAGGGTTTACAGCTACTGCTGTATCTCCGAAAAGTGTCTCAGGACGTGTTGTTGCTATCTCTACGAATCTGCCTTCCTCGCCAACTACAGGATAGTTGATGTGCCAGAAGAAGCCGTCCTGCTCCTCATGCTCTACCTCTGCATCTGAAATAGATGTCTTACATACCGGACACCAGTTTACGATTCTTGAGCCCTTATAAATCCAGCCCTTCTTATAAAGCTTTGTAAATACCTCCTGTACTGCGTGTGAGCAGCCCTCATCCATGGTAAATCTCTCACGCTGCCAGTCTGCTGATGATCCAAGCTTACGAAGCTGCTTTACGATACGTCCGCCGTACTCTTTTCTCCAGTCCCAGCATTTCTCGAGGAACTCTTCTCTTGTAAGGTCTGCCTTGTTGATTCCCTGCTCTTTAAGTGCCTGGATGACCTTTACCTCTGTTGCGATGGATGCGTGGTCTGTTCCCGGCTGCCAGAGTGCATTGTAGCCCTGCATTCTCTTGTATCTGATAAGGATATCCTGCATGGTGTTGTCAAGGGCATGTCCCATGTGCAGCTGTCCTGTGATGTTTGGTGGTGGCATCACGATTGTGAATGGTTTTTTGCTGCGGTCTACCTCAGCATGGAAGTAGCCGTTGTCTTCCCACTTTTTGTAAAGACGATCCTCGATGTCCTTTGGATCGTAGGTTTTGTTTAGTTCTTTGCTCATGTTTTCCTCCTTTTATATGAATGACGCAAAAGCTTTGGGATGTTTTGCTGTTTTTCTTTTTATTTACTACGGGCGACCGATTGGATTGCATGCGCAAGCTTCCGGTATGGGTACATAAAAACGCCCTCCCGATCACTGACCGGAAGGGCGAATTAGCGCTGTACCACCTTCGTTTACATCGGAGCATATATATACATATAAACTCGAATGCCTCTTGTCCTGTAACGTGGACGAATCGGAAGAACTTATGTCAAATCTTGTTATATATAGATTTAACTTTCTGGGTTCTTCGGCTCAAAAGCTACCTTCCATGATTTCTGTCTTAAGCACCTTTCAGCCTGCCCAAAATGTATCACCATCTTACGGACCGGATGCTCTCTCTGAAAGCTTTCGTCATGTACTCCTCTTTCTTATGCCTTTAAATATTTTGCCTGTTTCTTTCTACAATATTAAAGTGCATTGGGTGATTTGTCAATATGATTTTTGCACAACATTCTTAGTTGCGACTATATCCACACCGGTTGCTGCAACATCGCTTAGCAGTACATCACCTATATGCACCGGTGCCTCTACCGTGATTTGGTTGATACACTCCATCACATCCATTATCTTTTCCTTTGGAATATCCTGTGCCGTCTTTACGGATACCATCGGTATTGTGCCATTTTTCACACAGACTGTGCTTGTCACAATTCGTGTCGGATGCGTCACTTCCTTTGCTCCGTAGTCTGCTCCGCGCTTACAGGTATTTCCGGTTACTGTGACATTTTCTCCATCTATTGTCACCTTAAGGGCACAGCCCAGAGGGCAGCCTATACATGTCAAATTTCTTTCTTCCATGATACTATGCCTCCTCAATCTTTATCGTAATTGTGCGGGGATTTTCCGTTTCGATGAGCTGCTTCTTCTCAAGCACCACCTGCTCCATCTCACCCGGTGCCACTACAGGGCGCTTGCGGTGCTGTAATTGTTTATCATCCAGATATACCGCAATATAACAATTCTTATACACAGCTCCAACTCGAAATCTTACCGTTACAGTATCATCCATTTGTGCAGTATTTATAGTGCTTGGGACAGTATATCTGACTCCGCCTGTAGCAGTTATCGATATTTCTTTGCCATCGCAACTCTTGTCACCGCCGTTTTTCACATACTCTGCGGCATGGCGGCCTGCTGCGGTTGCTTCCTCTGACACATAATCCACGAGGTCGTGCACATGAAGCACATTTCCACAGGCAAATACACCCGGCACATTGGTCTCAAGGCTTTCGTTTACAACAGGTCCGCTTGTTACAGGATTGAGCTCTACACCTGCTGTTTTTGAAATCTCATTTTCCGGAATGAGTCCGCATGAGAGTAAAAGCGTATCGCACTCGTAAAACTCCTCTGTTCCCTCAATAGGCTTGTTATGCTCGTCAACCTGAGCGAGAGTGATGCCCTCCACACGCTCCCTGCCCTTTATATCAACCACTGTGTGGCTGAGCTTAAGCGGGATATTAAAATCATCAAGGCACTGCACAATATTACGCTTCAAGCCTCCTGAATACGGCATGAGTTCTGCAACCACCTGCACCTTGGCACCCTCCAAGGTCATTCTTCTTGCCATGATAAGACCGATATCTCCTGAGCCAAGTATTACTACCTTTCGTCCCGGCATGTATCCCTCTATATTCACCAGTCTCTGAGCTGTACCCGCCGAGAAAATTCCTGCCGGTCTGTAGCCGGGTATGTTAAGAGCACCTCTTGCTCTCTCCCTGCAGCCCATCGCAAGTATTACGGTCTTTGCAGCGATATGGAAAAGTCCGTCTGTGCGGTTCATAGCTGTAACTATTTTATCGTTTGCCTCATCTTTTATCTTTACATCATGCCTGTCATCCGCCCCGTTTTTGAACTCGTCACCGGTTGAGATATCCATGACCATCGTATTCAGTCTGTACTCTATGCCAAGCTCTTTGACCTCTTTGATAAATCTGCCGGCATATTCAGGGCCTGTGAGTTCCTCCTTAAAGGTGTGCAGGCCAAAGCCATTGTGTATACACTGGTTTAATATGCCGCCAAGCTCGCAGTCTCTTTCCAGTATAAGCATTTTATCTATTTTATTTTTCTTAGCGGAAGCTGCTGCCGCAAGACCTGCCGGGCCGCCTCCTACTATCACAATATCGTAAAATTCCATATTGTCCCCCTATGTTAATCTGATATTAACCCAATATCAATCTTTCGTTACCTGTCTCTTTGAAGTAAGACAGACTATCCGCGATTCTTGCTCATTCCAACAACTATCTTTGACTTTCCACCGCTTTTAGTGATGTCAAGCTGCGAAATGCCTCTCTCCCTGGCGATAATCTCCATAGTTCTCGGAGAACAGAAGCCTGCCTGGCACCTGCCCATTCCGGCTCTGGTGCGTCTCTTCACACCATCAAGCGACTTTGCGCCTAACGGTCTGTTTACCGCATCCATTATCTCGCCCTCCGTAATCATCTCACAGCGGCAGATTATGTTACCATACTCAGGCTTTTCTTTTATCAGCTCTTTATACTCATCCTCTGAAAGCTTCTTTGGATTTAAAATACCTTTTCTTGTCTCGATAAAGTCCGCATTTTTAGAAGGCTTAAAAAGCCTCTCAACTATTGCTGCCACTCTCTCACCGATAGCCGGTGCACTTGATAAGCCCGGTGACTCTATACCTGCACAGTCCACAAAAAATGGTGCATCTTTAAGCTCCTCGATGATAAACTCATGTCCGTCCTCATGTGCACGGTTTCCTGCAAACGATGTTATAACCTGACGCATAGGAAGTGACGGCACCGAACGTGTGCCGGATGTCACAACATGCTCTAAGCCTGTTCTCGTTGTATTTGTACCATCCTTGTCCTCATGGTCATCTGCTGTAGGTCCGATTAAAATATTTCCGTGTACTGTCGGGGTTACGAGCACACCTTTGCCGTATTTGCCCGGGAGCTGAAAAATAGTCTTGTCAATGATACCTCCCGCAGCCCTGTCTAAAAGCTCGTACTCTCCGCGCCTTGGTGTAATATGTATTTTGTTTTCACTTACCATGTTGTGGAACACATCAGCATATACACCGGCTGCATTTACAACGCAGCGTGCATGAATTTCGCCATTTTGAGTGATGAGAATATAGCCTGTCTGCTCCTTTTGTATTGCCTTCACCTCTGTGTTAAATAAGAACTCCACACCATTTGCTGCTGCATTCTCAGCAAATGCGATATTCATGCCAAACGGACATACAATACCTCCTGTCGGGCAGTAAATAGCTGCCACAACTTCATCAGACAGATTCGGCTCCATCTCATGCGCTTCGCCTGAATCAAGAATTTTAAGTCCCGGCACCCCGTTTGCAATCCCCTGATTATAAAGCTCCTTAAGCCTTGGCATATCGTCATCGCTAAAGCACACTATCAGTGAACCGTTTCTTCGAAACTCAAAATCAAGCTTCTTCGAAAGCTCATCCATCATCTCATTTCCACGGAGATTCATCTGTGCCATAAGTGTACCGGTCTTACAATCAATTCCGGAATGGACAATAGCACTGTTTGCCTTTGAGGTGCCACAGCACACGTCCTCCTCCTTTTCCACCACGCAGATGGACAGGTTATATTTCGAAAGCTCTCTGGCACAGGCACTTCCCGATACTCCCGCTCCTATAATTACTACATCATACATGTTATTTTCTCCTACCAATTTCCATACATTGTTTAATTGCCGTATCACTAAGCTCATTTAAAACAATGCAAACATCAGCTATTATTCATCCTTCGCCCAGTTAAATGCGCAGGCGACAGCCTTTTTCCACATTTTAAGCTTCTTTTCTCTCAAATCAGCCGCTATCTCCGGCTCAAACACACGGTCAATAGCCCAGTTTCTCTTTATATCATCCTTGCTTTCCCAGTAGCCCACCGCAAGCCCTGCGAGGTACGCTGCGCCCATGGCTGTTGTCTCCACGCACACAGGCCTGTTGACCGGTGCATTGCTGATATCAGCCTGCATCTGCATGAGCAGATTATTGGCACTGGCGCCGCCGTCCACCTTAAGTGATGTGAGATTGATGCCCGAATCAGCCTTCATTGCCTCAAGCACATCATTTACCTGAAATGCCATTGATTCCAGAGTTGCCCTTATGACATGGTACTTGTTTACACCTCTCGTAAGCCCTACAATGGTTCCTCTGGCATACTGGTCCCAGTACGGTGCTCCAAGCCCTGTAAATGCCGGCACCACGTAGCAGCCGTTTGTGTCTTTTACCTTTCTCGCCATGTATTCTGAATCTGTTGAGGAATCGATAAATTTCATCTCATCGCGTAGCCACTGGATAGAGGCTCCCGCTACAAATATTGAGCCCTCCAGCGCATATACCACCTTGCCGTCTATGCCCCAGGCTATTGTGGTTACGAGTCCGTTCTTTGATGAAACAGGCATCTCACCTGTATTCATGAGAAGGAAGCAACCGGTGCCATATGTATTTTTGGCTTCTCCTGCCCTAAAGCAGGTCTGTCCAAAAAGTGCTGCCTGCTGGTCTCCTGCCGCCCCCGCGATAGGAATCGGTCCCCCGAAGTACACCGGATTCACCTCACCATACACACAGCTTGACGGCATAGGCTTTGGAAGCATGCTCTTTGGTATGTCAAGCTCCTTAAGTATCTCATCATCCCACTTTAAGGTATTGATATTAAACATCATGGTTCTTGAAGCATTGGAATAATCCGTAACATGCACCTGCCCCTGAGTGAGCTTCCATATAAGCCACGTCTCGACTGTTCCAAACAAAAGCTCGCCTCTTTCGGCTCTCTCCCTCGCTCCCGGCACATTGTCAAGGAGCCACTTGAGCTTAGTTGCCGAAAAATAAGCATCTATCACAAGCCCTGTCTTTTTTCTGAAGGTCTCGGTAAGCCCCTTTTCCTTCAGTGAATCCGCATACTCTGCCGTGCGTCTGCACTGCCATACTATCGCGTGATAAACCGGCTCACCTGTATTTTTGTCCCATACAATTGTGGTCTCTCTCTGGTTAGTAATGCCTATCGCACATATGTCGGCTGCCGTAGCCTGGATATTGGCCATTGCCTCCTTTGCCACCTCAAGCTGTGTTGCCCAGATTTCCTCTGCATCATGCTCCACCCAGCCCGGCTTTGGAAAAAACTGCGTAAATTCCTTCTGTGCCACACTGCACATCTCACCCTTCTCATTGAAAAGTATACATCTGTTGCTGGTCGTGCCCGCATCTAATGCCATAATATACTTTGCCATGTAAAAATCCTCCAACTCTCTATATTTCTAGCCTTTTTCCTTCTATCTTGCTACAGCTCTTCCTCTACCATGCTCTTCTCTCTGTTGAACGCATCATAGATACATGGAATTACTATAAGCGTAAGGATGGTTCCGTATACGAGACCTCCTATTATTGCGATTGCCATCGGCCTTATCATATCTGAGCCATCTCCGATACCTATCGCCGATGTAAACATTGCAAGTATGGTGGTCATCGCTGTCATCAGTATTGGACGAAGCCTTGTACGGCCTGCGTCTATGATTGCCTCATGCTTGCTCATGCCCTCTCTCCTGGCCTGATTGATGTAATCAATGAGCACGATTCCATTATTTACAATGAGGCCTGCCAGCATGATAAAGCCAAGCATTGATATGATTCCGAGCTCATTTCCCGTGATGAAAAGAGCTATAAAGCCTCCTGTAAACGCAAGAGGTATACAGAACATGATAATAAACGGTGAAAGCAATGACTGGAACTGCGCCACCATGATAAGATAGATAAATATCACTGCAAGCACAAGCATAAGTCCAAGCTGACTCATTGACTCATTTATTGTCTCATCCTCGCCCTCCATGTCTATTGAATAACCATCAGGAATGCTAAGTTTATCAATTTTTGATTTAATTTTATTGCTTAGTAATGTTACATTATGGTTTTCATCAACCGCACCTGATACTGTAATATATCTGGTCTGAGCATCTCGGTGAATGGTACTCAGGGTCTGTCCCTGTGAAATAGTGCAGATATCACTGAGCGGAATCTCCTTTTCACTGCCATCATTATCCTTATAGGTAAATGTAAGGTTTTTGATGTCGTCCACAGTCACATCAGACTGCTCTGCAGATTGTAGGTATACCTCATAGTCCTTTATGTCGGTCGTAATGGTTGTTGCGCTCTTTTGAGATGATATCTCACCGGATACGAGCTGGTATACCTGAGCCACCGTATAGCCATACTTTGCTGCTTTTTCCTTATCCACAGTTATCTTAAGCTCATTGGTTGTATCGCCAAGACCGTCATCTATATCAGTCACACCATTTGTGTCCTTAAGGATATCTGCCACATCACCTGCAAGCTTCTGCAGCTTGTCTATATCATTACCCTTAATCCTGACAGAGAGACCACTTCCGAAAAACTCTGATGAGTCCATAGCCTGCGAAGATGCTGTTACCTTGCAGTCCAGATTCTTTGTGCGTTTTTCAATTTCATCTATTACCTTATCCGATGAAACATCCGACTTCTCATCAAGCAATATATACATGCTCACGCTGTCGCTTCCTGAGCTCATCAGGTTCATGGTCGAGCTGCCGCCTGCTGTAGCTCCTATTGTGTCTATGCCCTTTATATCAGATATTTTGTCCATGACCTTATCAGACAGCTCTGTAAGCTGCTTGAAGTCAAGCTTTTCGTCATCCTTTGCCTCTATGGTAAGTGAAATCTGATTTGACTCCATGTCCATATCCATAAATGTCATTCCCCTTGACATGCAAAGTGCGCCACTGCCGACTAAAAGCACTACTGCCGCAATAAATACCACCGGCTTAAATCTAAGACATGTGCCAAGCACATTTCCATACCAGTCCTTAAAACGGTCAAACCATGGATGCTTTATATCCTTCGTCTTTTTGAGCATGCCTGAAGCAATTGCCGGTACAAATGTGAGTGCCACTACAAGAGATGCCATAAGAGTAAACGCTACCGTAAGTGCCAGGTCTACAAAGAGCTGTCTCGTGATTCCATCAGTAAAAATGATTGGCGCGTACACACTTACCGTGGTAAGTGTAGAGGCAAAAATGGCTCCTGCCACCTGATTTGCACCCTCAACAGCCGCCTTCTTTACCGAATATCCCTCTCCCCTTAATCTGTAGATATTCTCGATTACTACAATTGAATTATCCACCAGCATTCCTATTCCAAGCACAAGTCCCGACATAGAAATGATATTTAAGGTGATATCCGTAAAATACATAAGCACCACAGCCACAATAACCGATAGCGGTATAGATGCTGCGATAACAAGTGTTGGCTTTATATCCTTTAAGAACAAGAGCAATACGAAAATGGCAAGTATTGCTCCCACTATCATATTCTGCATCACACTTTTTACAACCATGTCGATGTATACACCCTGGTTCATAAGCACTGTGGCGTGTAATCCGTCATTTTCCTTTTCCAGCGAATCAAGCTTGTCTAAAAGACGGTCTGTGACGTCTCCTGTAGAGTAGCCGGTCTGCTTCTCCATGGAGAGCATTATTCCGGGATTACCGTTGACTATCGCATATGTCTCATCCGAGTTGTCAGTCATCTCAACATCTGCCACATCACCGACATGAATAGGAGCTATTCCATCAAGCTTCATATCCATAAGCACTAGATTTGTTAAATCATCAATTGATTTTATCTCATCTCCCACCTGTACTATGTACTGCGTGCCATTTGAATCATTTACATAGCCTGCAGGCATATCAAAATTCTGAGCGACGAGCAGCTGCGAGAGTGAGTCAATTGTTAAAACTGCATTTAAGTTTGACTTGTCAAGCGCATCATCCTTACTCTTTTCAAGCTCCTTCTTTGAGCTGTCAAGAGATGCCGCTGCTGTTGCAAGCTGTGCTGACTGCTGTCCTATGCTTATCGAGCTTATAGCTGCCTGACTGTTTAGATTATCATAGGCATCTAAAAGTGCTGTCTCTCCTTGTGCTATCTGGTCAAGCCCGCTTTGGCACTGCTCTATACCTGTATTCACCTGAATGAGAGTCTGTGCTATCGCTGATGCTGCCGCAGGCAGATCATCCGCTGTGTTTACCTTGATTCCAAGCGCCGAGAGACCTGAAAACTGTGTTGCAATCTGCTTATCAACCTGCTCAAGCTGCGCTTTGAGCGTCTGTCCTGCTTCACCCGGTGCATTTGCGCCCTCTTTGAGTGACGGAATTGTCTTTGTATATGTATCACTATTCATGAAGTCTGAAAGAGCTGACTGAATTGTTTCAAGCTGGCTCTTCTGCTCATTTAAGCTTGCAAGAGTACTCTCTAGCTGAGTCTTCTGCTCTGCAAGCTTTGCCTTTTGCTCCTTTAGCGTAGCCACTCCCGCACTCATCTGATCCGATGCAGATGTGATTGCGTTTTGTCCGCTCTCTATCTTTGCGCTTGCATCATCCATCTGACTTTTTGCATCGTCAAATTTCTTTGAAACGGCATTATTTATTTTCTCATTGAGCGCATCTATCTTGGCCTGATTCATCGTGACCTGTATCTGCTCGGTGAGCTCACCTGTTGCAGTCACTGATGCGACTCCCTCTGTACTCTCAATTGCAGGCTTAAGTGTGTTTTCCACAAAGTCTGTGATTTCCGACTTACTTTTCCCATCCATATCCACAGCAGTCATCATGATTGGAAGCATGTCCGGATTTATCTTCATAATGGTCGGAGTACCCACTCCATCCTTCCAGCCAGCCTTGACCTGATCTATTTTCTGCTGCATCTCTATCACTACAGAATCCATGTTGGCATTCTGTTCATACTCGCATGTCACCAGAGAATAGCTGTTATATGACATTGAGCTTACGTTTTTGATATTGGACGTAGTTGCCATAGCTGCTTCAAGCGGCGCGGTGACATCGCTCTCCACCTCCTGTGGACTTGCTCCCATATCTGTTGTCACGATAAGTGCATACTGAAAGCTCATATCCGGCAGCAGATCTGTCGTCATCCTGCCAAGCGATACAACACCGAGTACTATTACCAGCAGTACTCCTACAAGTACAGTAAAAGGCTTTTTTACACTATATCTTGATATCATCTGACCCCTCCTTCTTCTTTTCTTTGATAATGTCCTGCCTTAGTTTGATAGACAATGTGATTACTGCGATTTTCACAATAAATTTAATTCGCTGTTATACTTTTATTATACAATGTGGCGGATTGCAACTCAATTGGTTTATACTTTTTTAAGAGTTTTTAACAATAAAAAAGACACCCAATTATACGATTAATATAATTCGATGTCCTTAAATGTCTTTAAATATCTTTTATTTATTTTAGCTTCAAATGCCCTCTTCCTCAATCTCATCCTCATCATCATTGATACCTGCAACAGCACTTGTAACGGCTCCGATTACAGCGACAAGCGCAAAGATGATAACTAAAAAAATAACTATAAAGAATGCTACTAAAAAACCTGTATCTGTCATATAATTTACCCCCATAGCTGTCTCACAGCTTCTTTAAAATATAGTTTTAGTTTAACACACTTGTCTGTAAATAACAATATCGTAAAGGGCTAAATTATTGACTAAAATATTGATTTATGAAATTGCTCAGTCCTTGATCTGCATACCGTTTGCATCCATATGATAGCCTTCTGTCATGATCAGCTTTGATACCGGAACTATCTCATAGCCCATGTCCTGCAGCTTCGTGAGCATCTCATCGAGTGCCTGTGAGGTGTATTTTGCGCCTAGATGGCAGAGTATTATCGAGCCACAATCCAGGCTTTTGTGATTGCACACTGTATCTATAATGTTTTGCATACCATAGTTTTTCCAGTCGAGTGAATCCACATCCCACTGGATTGGATAATAGTCACAGCCATACACTGTGTCAATCAGTTCATTGTTGTACGAGCCGTATGGCGGTCTGAATACCTTCATATCCTTTCCGGTCAGCTCCTTGACCTTTTTGTGCACATCCATTATCTCCGTCTTCATCTCGCCTGCCGTGATTGTTGCCATATCATAGTGGTGCTCACTGTGATTTCCGGGCTCATGCCCTTTTTCAACCAGCGTCTTTACACATTCAGGGTTATCACTCACAAACCCTCCTGTCATAAAAAATGTAGCCTTTACGTTGTGCTTGTCAAGTGTCTCCATCATACTGTCAAAATCCTCTGCTCCCCAGGCACAGTCAAATGAAAGGGCTATCTTTTTTTCTGTTGTCTGAACCGAATATACAGGCAGCTTTCTGTCCCCGAACTGACTCACAGCACTGCTAAGTGTCTCCATCACCTCTATATTTTTCAGCTGCGATATGTCATACTCTCTGCCATATAAAGCGCCTGTAATAAGAAGCGCCGACAGCAGCACTCCAAAAAGGAATCTGTGTCGGCGTTTCTTTCGTTTTGTCCCATTATGTAGTTTTGTATTTTGCATGTATGCTCTGTATTCACTCATGCTATATACTATTCTTTATTATCACAAATTATGAATAATGAAATAACTCTATTTCAGTTCTTCTGCCCTTCCGATAAACTCAAGCACTACCTCAATCGACTGATGCGCAGCCTTCTCCGCAAAGGTCTGGTAGTCTGTCTCGCCGCCGTCGCCGTCTGATATTGAGCGAAGAATGGCAAATGGCACCTTGTTCACATAGCACACATGACCTATGCTGCCGCCCTCCATCTCTGCTGCGATTGCATCAAAGGTATTCGAAATATAATCCTTCTGCTCCTTTGTGGCAATAAACTGATCTCCTGTTGCGATATTGCCCTTTTTGTAGTGGATATTCCTGTCAGCTAAGCATGAGCACATGAGCTCCACCATTTTTGTATCTGCCGGAAGCAGAATCATATTGATGCCTGAAAGAAGCCCCTTCGGATCTCCGATTGGCGATGTATCCATATCGTGCTGCAGCACGTTTGTGGCTACTGCCACGTCAAGCACATTTAAGTCCTTTGTCAAAGTTCCTGCCACTCCGATATTGACAATCATATCTACATCATATTTCAAAATCATGGCCTCTGCACATATTGCCGCAAACACCTTTCCTATTCCGCATTTTGCCGCAACAACATACTGATCACCGATTTTACCCTCAACAAACTCCACTCCGCTGTAAACCTCTGTCTGTGTGTCTGTCATCTGAGCCTTTAAGTCATCGACCTCCATCTGCATTGCACCAATTACACCTATTGTCATTTTATTTCTCCATTCCTGCTATCTTGCTATTATATTATCTTTCCATATAACTATCCAGAACCACTGAGACCCCAAGACTGATGCGTCATACGCACATGTAAGCATCAGATTTTCCTGTACTCAATACAACTTCTGTCAAAGCTTAATACCTGTTTACTGTGGATAAGTAAACTCCATATTTGTCTGGCTCTCAAGCACCTTAAGATATGCACGGCACTCCTTCTTTGCCTCGTCAAGTGACAGATTCTCGTAATGTCCGCACTCTATGGCTGATGCACCAAACACCGGCCCATCATACTCTAGTATCTGCTTTAAGACCTCTTTTGTGATTTCAAAAACCTTCCCCGGCTCGACATCCCTCACTACGAGGTAGAAGCCTGTCTGACAGCCCATCGGTCCAAAATATACCACATCATCTGCAATCTCAGAGTTTCTCACACATGTTGCAAACATATGCTCCACTGAGTGCATAGCTGAATTGGACATATAATCGCCTGCATTTGGTTTTCTTGTACGAAGGTCGTATGTAACGATTTCTCCGTCTTTTCTTGAAATATAAAATCCAGGTTTAAGAATATTATGATTGATTGTAAAGCTTTTAATTCTTTCCATAAAAATGTTTCTCCTTACTTATTTGCTGCCTCAAACTGCTTCAGATAATCCTCAAATACATTGAGTGCGTCATCCACAGGCTTTGGTGTGCTCATATCGACACCGGCACTCTTTAGCAGCTCGATTGGATTCTTCGAGCATCCACCGCACAGGAAATTTCCTATATACTTATCCACAGCAGGCTTTCCCTCCTCAAGTATCTTTTTTGAAAAAGCAACTGCTGCCGAATAGCCTGTCGAGTACTGATATACATAGTACGGTGTGTAAAAATGCGGTATGCGCATCCACTCATATGATATCTCATCATCCACGCGCATATCCGGTCCGTAGTACTGCACATTCAGCTCATGCCATAGCTCATTTAGCACATCCTTGGTAACCGGCTCGCCCTTTTGCATTTTCCGGTGAGCTATATGCTCAAACTCTGCAAACTGCGCCTGCCTGAAAAGTGTCGTCCTGAAGCCGTCCAGAAAATGTGTTATGAGATATTTTCTCTCATTCTCATCCTCACAATGCTCAAGCATATAGTTCATTAGAAGCGACTCATTGCAGGTGGATGCAACCTCTGCCACAAAAATCAGGTATCCCGCGTAGGTGATGCTCTGATGCTCATTTGAATAGTATGTATGCATCGCATGTCCCATCTCATGAGCCAGCGTAAACACACTGTCCAGATTGTCGGCATAGTTCAAAAGCACATACGGATGAGTGCCGTAAGCGCCCCATGAATACGCACCGCTTCTCTTGTTCTCATTCTCATATACATCTATCCAGCCACTCTCCATGCCAGCCTTAAGTGTGCTGACATACTCATCGCCCATAGGCTCAAGCGCCTTTGCCACAAGCTTTTTCGCCTCATCATAGGTGTATGTGGTCTGTACATTGTCCACGATCGGTGCAAACAAATCATACATATGCAGATGCTCCACACCTAAAAGCTTCTTCCTAAGTGCCATGTACCTGTGCAGAGCCGGCAGATGTGCATGAACCGTCTCAATCAGATTGTCATAGACACTCTCAGGAATATCGCCACCGGATAAATACATGGCCCTTGCACTGTCATATTTTCTTACCCTTGCATAAAAAGTGTCATTTTTCAGCTTGCTGATGTACATCATGGAAACAGTATTGCTCCACTTCTTGTACGAATCATACACTCCGCGGAACACCTGCTTGCGCAGACTTCTGTCCTTGCTGCTTAAAAAGTCTATGAAATTGCCGTGCGTGATACGTATTTTATTTCCCTCGACATCAGTGATATACGGGAATTTGATATCCGCATTGTTGAACATGCTGAATATATTCTCCGGCGCTGCAGCCATCTCACCGCACTGCGCCAGGATATTCTCCTCTGCAGCCGATAAGGTATGCTCTTTCTGACGCATTATCTCATCAATCGCACGCTTATAGTGCATAAGCTCATTGCTCTCACTGTAAAAGCTCTCAAGCCTTTTATCATCTATCTGCAAAATCTCCGGACTCGCAAATGCCAGCGCACCTGATGCCTGAACAGTCAGTGTCTCTGCCTTTGACACATATGCCTGATATTTCGACACAGCAGTGTCCTGATGCGAGCGCTCATTCGCATAGACCACTATACGCTCTAAATAATAAGACAACTCATCCTGCTTCTTAAAAAAATCAAGCAGCGTTGCTGCACTGTCGGCCAGATGTCCCTTAAGTCCGGATAGATTTTCTGCAAGCTGTGACGCTTTTTCGCACTCAGCCTCCCACAGCTCATCTGTATCATACATATCCTCAAGCTTCCATTTGTACTCGTCTGAGATTTCATCTCTCTTTTGAAGCCTTTTCTCACTCATTTTGTGTTACCTTCTATCTTACTCTTTTTATTTAGAATCCCACACATCTACTCTGCAAAATGCATATAGACGTGTGGGATATATGTGAATTATAACAATTAAGCTCTACTTTGTAATTAAAGTGCCCATACCACCTGAAACAGTCTTGCCCTCTTTATTGAGCTTTGTGATAAGCACCGAACGGATGGCAGAGTCACCGATAAAGTCGATAGCCGCCTCAATCTTTGGAGCCATGGTACCCTCATCAAACTCGCCTGCTGCAAGGTACTTCTTTGCCTCATCGACAGTCATGGTATCAAGCGGCTTCTCATCCTCCTTGCCATAGTTCAGGCAGACCTTGTCAACGCTTGTAAGTATAACAAGTCTGTCTGCATCAAGAGTATCTGCAAGCTTTCCTGCTGCAAGATCCTTCTCGATAACAGCACTGGCGCCCTGAAGCTTATTATCCTGTGCTAAAACAGGAATTCCGCCGCCACCGCATGCGATAACAACCTGATCCGCATCAACAAGAGCCTTAATAGCATCCTTTTCCACTATATCAACAGGCTTTGGAGCTGCCACAACTCTTCTGTAGCCTCCCTCAACCTGTGTCACATGATTGCCCTTTTTCTCTTCTTCCTCAGCCTCAGCCTCTGTCATAACACGGCCAATGATCTTTGTCGGATGATAAAAAGCCTCATCATATGGGTCAACAACCACCTGTGTAAGTATTGTTGAAACGGTCTTGTAAATTCCTCTGCCGAGAAGCTCTGTACGGATAGCATTCTGTAAATCATATCCTATATAGCCTTGGCTCATTGCAGAGCAGACAGCTGTAGGTGTAGCTGTATACTCAGGATAAATCCTGCAAAACTCAGACATAGCGGTGTGAATCATGCCCACCTGCGGTCCGTTGCTGTGTGTGATAACAACCTCATAATCGTCCCTGATAAAATCTGCAACTGCCTTTGCTGTATGCTTTGTAGCCTCGTGCTGCTCCGGAAGAGTTGTTCCAAGAGCATCATGTCCGAGTGCAATAACTATTTTTTTCTTCTTCATGCCGACCTCCTATGCAAAATGAAAACTAATTTGCTTCTATTATCTAATATTTTGTGGAATTTGTCTAGTACTTTGAACTGATTTGAACAACATTTCCGCCACAGCGTAAGGGACGTAAGCCCAGGGCACCGGTGACGCACACGTACTCTTGCAGGAGCGAATAGCGAAGTGGCTTAGATACTGTAGAAATTATGCCCATGAAACGCAGAAACACCCCTGCATGGACGCAGGGGTGAGGAGAAAACGCGCCGGAATTACTGCTGGATATCTTTTGCAGAGCTTAAGGTTACTTCAACCTTGCTCTCTTCGTACTGTCTGCCACTCTGACGGGCAACAGTAAGAGTAACCTTATCTCCGGCCTTGTAGCTCTTTAACGCTGACTGCAGCTCTGTCATAGAAGAAATCTTTGTGCTGTCAACAGCAGTGATGATATCTCCCTCCTGTAAGCCGGCATTTGCGGCACCTGAACCAGCTGAAACAGATGAAACATACACACCCTGTGGGAAGCCATAGGCTACCATCTCAGATGAAACATCACCACCCTTGATACCAAGGTATGCCTGATTCTCATTAGTATATTTTCCATCCTGGATAAGGCTCTCAATAATAGGCTTTGCAACCGACATAGGAATTGCATATCCGATACCCTCAACCTCAGTTGAAGAATATTTTACAGAGTTTATACCGATAACCTCGCCATTTTCATTTAAGAGTGCTCCACCACTGTTTCCAGGGTTTATTGCTGCATCTGTCTGGATAAGCTTGTTGTTGGTAACAGTCTCACCTGTCTGTGAATCCTGTGTAGTAACAGTTCTGTTAAGCGCACTTACTATACCTGTTGTGACAGACTGTCCGTATCCAAGTGCATTACCGATAGCAATCGCAGGACTTCCAACAGCTACACTATCAGAATCTCCGATTGTAGCAATCTTGATATTTGAGTAAGTGTCTTTTCCAAGGTCTGCTTTCTTTACACGTACAACTGCAAGATCGTCATCCGGATCTGTTCCTCTGATTTCTGCCTTTACCACAGAATCATCATCAAACTGTACTGTGAGCTCTTCTGAATCTGCCACAACATGATTATTTGTAGCAATATAAAGATAATCATCATCCTCACTCACAATAATTCCTGAGCCACAGCTCTGAGACTGCTGTGACTGCCTTCCGAAAAAGCTGTTGTAGGTGACTGTTCCTGTATTTGTGATAGCAACGATGCTAGGCATAACCTTATCAACAACAGATGATACATCTGTCAGATCCTTTGCATCCCCTGAGGATGTCTGCTTAGTCCCACCGGATGTTGTAGTGGTAAGCTTTGCACTTGCAGTAGAAGAATTTGAAATAGCTCTCGTGCCAATATAGCTTACTCCTGTGAAAACGCCGCCTCCGACGAGTCCGAAGATAAGAGCTGCAGCTACTGTCTTTGCTGCAAATGGTCCAAATGCACCAGGCTTTCTAGGTGCTCTCTGTTTCTTAGGCTTTACAGTCTGCTGGTATGCCTGACCATTCATATTCATCCGGCGGCTATATGAATTGTCTGTCGAACCTGCTGATGTGCCGCCATATGCATTATTATTTGTGCCTGAATTATACGACTGATTAGAATAAGGCTGGTTTGCATATGATTGATTTACATTTGGCTGTCCTGCTGCAGAAGCCTGCGAATATGGATTGTAGCTCTGTGAATAGCTTTCAGCTGATGTATTATTAGTCTGTGCAGCCTTCTGTGACTCATCCGGATTGTAAGGATTACCCGACATTGTGAAATTTACATTGTTTGTATTGTTATTTGTACTGTTAGTATTATTTGTATTGTTTGTATCATTCATATTTCTATAATTGTTATCCATAATAATTTCTCCTTTCGTTTACAATTAGAAGTATACTGTCAATCTGTGTTTAATTTGTGACGGGATTATTTATTTTTTCATAAATCAGTTAACTATTTATAGCCTATGTTCCCCATTGCAGGCCACTATGCGATTATAAAAATAAAAATAACTGCTCATCGGCAGATGCACCTCTAAGTCTGCGATAAATAGAAATTGCAGAATATCAATACATCCCTGCCAATGAACAGTTACCATAAATCATATATTAAATTTCAATTCCGTTCTTCTCAAGAAGAGCTCTCGCTGTTTCAACCGAATCTGTACCTGTCGCATTCTTTACAGGTGCAAACTCCTTCTCTCTGTCTACCTCAAATGGCAGGCTATTGTCCATCATGTATACCATATCGAGGATGAGTGTCTCGAACTTGTATGCATTCGGAGTCTCAGGCTTGTGCTCTGTACCATTCTCATCAATGTAAGGTACCTTCTTCTCTACCACATGAAGTGGAAGGCTCTTTTCTGCGATAGCCATGAGCTTGTCCACGCGGAATAAATAGTTTAAGATAACACCAAAACCATACTGCAATGAACCATTCTCGTTCTTTGCCTCTGCCATCTCAGGAGTAAGCTCGTAATACTCAACAATCGAAGGCTTGCCATTCTCAAGACACATAGCACCAACTCTCTCATATGGATCACATTTTCTGACCACCTTAGAGCCGCTGACACAGCCGGACTCGATTGTAGCACCTACAAATACAGGATCTGCAATCTGCTGAAGCACATTGTCCACAGCAAATACATTGAGCCACTCAACCCCCTTGTCCTTCAAATCCTTATCAAGACCGGCATTGATGAGTGACTTGAACCATCCACCGTTTCCGTTTGGTGACATGGCAAGTGAATCCTCAGATTTCATGAGCAAATTTCCATCAAAATCAACTGCCGGAACCATCTCCTGCACGAAAAACTTCACATAATCCTTGTTGTATCCAAAATAGTCGTGCTCTTCAAAGAACTCTCTTGTCATGCTATCATTTATCTCGCTTGTCATGACATACAGAGGCACCCATGTACCGGTCTGATTTGTAACCTTCATGAGGTTTGCGACAAGCTGCTCAAAGATGTAGAGTTCCTTTGTCTTTCCGATATTGAACATGCCCTTAGCCTTGTCAAAGCCAAGACGTGTACCCTGTCCACCGGCAAGAAGAATTGCACCGACCTTACCATTCTTGACAGCATCAAAACCTGTTGCAAGGTATTTGTCCTTATTTGCCTCTATCTCTGAAAGCTCCATAGCAGCAAGCGGTGAAAATGTGCCTCTCTGCTGCTCCTTGTTGTGAATCATATCAAGGTATGACCAGTCCATGTGCTCAAGCTGGCTCTCAAGCTTAGCCGGAGCTTCCTCTGTTAAGAATTTCTTTAAGTATTTCTGGTTTGTTGCCGTGATTTTTTCTTTGATTTCCGGTTTCATAATAAATAATCTCCCTAATAGCTAACTTTAATTATTTAATCATCCGAACCATCTGATGATGATTTTTCTTCTGAACCGTTTTCAGATTCTGACTGGCTCTTTTTCAGGGCATCCTGCTTGTCCTTATTTTTTTTCTTTGCCCCTTCGGTTCCATCAGAGCCAACAGTATCATTGTACTGCGTGAGATCAAATGCTGAAGTCTTAGATGTAACACCTGTCTTTTTAGCAATCTTATCACTTACTGTCTGAACTGTCTCTGTTGGCTGGTAATCAGTCTCATTAAACAGGAACTGATGAAGCTTAGAAACATTCTGTGCCAGGTCTATAGGAATTACGGTATCGCCAGTAGTTGACAGATTCATTGTAGTCAGCTCAAATGGGAAGCCTGTTGTCTCCTTCATCTGATATTTTGTAACAGCTGTTGCATACTGGATAATCTCTTTAGCTGTAAAATTAGTACTTATCTGACTCATAATATCCTTACACATCTCTGTTAGAGAGCCTAAATCTGACTGTTTAGCCTTGTCAAGCATAGCCTGAAGCACAATTCTCTGACGGGATGCCCTTAAGAAATCATCACCTGAGGTGCTTCTGATACGTGCATAGCATGTAGCCTGAGTTCCATCAAGATGCTGCATACCATCCCCCTCAAGATAAGGAGTATTATATCCTGTAGTATAATCAACCTCAGGAATCAGATAATTGATTTCCTTCATCTCCGCATTAGTAATCTCAAGATCAAGGCCACCGATATCATCTATAGCATCTACAAGAGCCTTCCAGTCAACACAGACATACTTGGTTATATTCAAATCCAAATTTGAATTAAGCATAGCTACTGCTCTCTTTGCCCCACCATTTGCATAAGCGGCATTTGCCTTTGCAAACTTTCCATTGCCTATAGGCAGATACGTATCTCTGTAGACAGAAACAAGCTGAACCTCCTTAGTATCATAATTCAGACTAGCAATCATGATACAATCGGAATGCCCCTCATCGTATGAACCATTACTTCTGTTGTCCAGACCAAACAACGCTACATTGAGATATCCATGCATATTGGCAAGAACATCCTCATCAATCTCCTCATTGATTCCGGCCTCACTATTTGTCAGCGCATCCTCATATTTAACCTGTCCGAGTGTCTTATTATAAGCCCAAACCACTAACAGAACAATTAACAGCAGCAGGATTTCAAATACAAAGAGTATAATCTTCTTACGTCCACTTCTTCTCTTTTTTCTTCTTCTCTTCTTTGCCATGTTATTTTTCCTTTTTCCTATGAATGTAAAGCCACGCGTCTGCGTAGTCCTGACGTTCCTTCTCTGACATATTGGTATACTTTCCAAACTCCAGATTCGTCAGACGCATCTGCGGCCTGCCACACTTGAAGCATTCAACCTCTTTCCTTCTTGAAACCATCCGTATCCAGCCACAATCCGGGCAAATGTATATTTTCATCATAGTCTTTATTCAAACTGTCCGAGAACCTCAGCTGACAAAGCATCAAGCTTAGCCTGTGAATCTTCAAGAGACACTCCTTTAACTCCGAAATAGAATTTAATCTTAGGCTCTGTACCAGAAGGGCGTACACAGCACCAAGCGTTATCGTTAAGTTCGTAGTAAAGTACATTGGAAGAAGGAAGACATGTCGGCTCGACCTTTCCTGTTGTCATATCTTTTCTTGTGTCATTCTTGTAATCACGGATAGCAAGCACCTGATAATCACCAAATTTCTTTGGCTCAGCGGCACGTGCCTTTGTCATAATCTCATTTATCTGTGCAGCACCATCAATGCCCTTTAAGGTCATTGTGGAAATGCCCTCTCTGTAGTAGCCGTACTTCTCGTACATGTCAATCATGCCATCCCAGAGTGTCTTGCCCTGTGACTTGTAGAAGGCAGCCACCTCACACAGCATGCAAACTGCTGCAGGAGCATCCTTGTCCCTTGCATATGTGCCAGGTAAGCATCCGTAGCTCTCCTCCATACCGAATACATAGTTGTTGCAGCCGGTCTTTTCGAATTTGAGCATCTGCTCACCGATATACTTGAAGCCTGTTAAAACCTCGATATGCTTTACGCCATATGCTGCCGCAATTGCCTTACCCATATCTGTTGAAACAATTGACTCAACAAATGCAGGATTCTCAGGCAGAGTACCATTAGCGCTCTTCTGGCTTAAAATGTACTCACCGATAAGCATAGCTGACATATTTCCTGTAAATGTCACATACTCACCTGTCTTTGTATCCTTGCAGTATACACCGAGTCTGTCGGCATCAGGGTCAGTTGCTAAAACAATATCAGCATCCTTTTCCTTTGCCAGCTCAAGTGCAAGCTTCCATGCATCAGGATTCTCAGGATTTGGATAAGGACATGTAGGGAAATTGCCATCAGGCACTGCCTGGCTTGGCTCAATGTATACATTCTCAAAGCCCATATCCTTAAGCACTCTCTGTACAGGGCGAAGACCTGTGCCGTGGAGTGGTGTGTAAACGATCTTGATATCCTTTGCCATAGCCTTGATAATCTCCGGATGGATAGAAAGCTTGCGGAGTTCTCCGAAATATCCCTCCTCAACCTCATCAGAGATGACATTGTAAAGGCCTGCCTCAATAGCAGCAGCCTTGTCCATAGTCTTTACCTGGTCAAACGATGTAACCTTTGCCACCTCAGCCATGATGCTTGTATCATGAGGTGGAGTAACCTGTGCACCATCATCCCAGTATACCTTGTATCCATTGTACTCACGAGGATTGTGGCTTGCTGTGATAACAACACCGGCTATTGTACCGAGTGTCCTTACTGCGTATGAAAGCTCCGGAACAGGTGCGAGCTGTGGGAATACATATGTCTTGATTCCGTTAGCTGCAAGACAGAGTGCTGTGGCATCTGTGAACTCATCATGCATATTACGTGAGTCATGTGCGATTGCAACACCTCTCTTTACTGCGTCCTCTCCCTGTGAAAGTATGTAATTTGCCAGTCCCTGTGTAGCCTGACGGACTGTGTATATATTCATCCTGTTGGTGCCGGCTCCTATTACACCACGAAGACCTGCTGTACCAAACTCAAGTGTGCGATAGAATCTGTCCTCTATCTCCTTATCATCACCTGCGATAGCCTTAAGCTCTGCCTTTGTAGCCTCATCAAAATATGGGTCTGTACACCATTTCTCGTACTCCGCTCTAAAATCCATTTATATTAACCTCCTGTATCAGCTAGTAAATAAGCCTATTAATGTTAACTATACCGATTTTACCACATTAACGTGCATTTGAAAAGTTTTAGTTCCTTAATATTTTTTTAAACACAAGGCTCCTCATCCAAAGTGGCATCATACAGACAACAAGCTGTGCCGAAATCGTAACAAAATAATCGGCTGCGCTTATGGTCCCTGTCTTTAAAATACGTTTTCTTCCGGCTTTGTATTTAAGGAAATAATCAAAGCCGCCACGCCTCCTTAGCATATCATCACCGGTTCTGGCATACACAAGAGTCTCACCTATATTTGCCATACGACAGTGATTTCTGATCATATTCGCCCAAAGAAGAGAATCCTCCATAAGCAGACAGTCCTGATAATTGCCCGCAGCAAGCACCGCAGATCTTTTGTACATCACAGTCATGTGATTGAACGCATCGCGCTTTCTCTGATACTGCTTTATCACATAATTTCCGAGAGGCACTGTCCTCTCTGATATAATATTATGCATATCATCGGAAAACTCGCTGATGTAGCCGCCTATGATATCAAACCCCGGATTTTCCGAAAAAGCATCCAGCTGTCTCTCAAACCTGTCAGGCACACATATATCATCCGTATCCATTCTGGCCACAAGCTCATTAGAGCAATGCTTTATGCCTTCAGCAAGTGCAAGACCGAGCCCGTTGTTTTTTTCAAGCTTTACCGTAACAAAATTTATTTCCGAAGGTCTGCATTCATAATCTCTGATTGCCTCATAAAGCTCATCTGTCAGCCGACCATCCTCCACCAGCACTATCTCGTCCGGTAAAACAGTCTGTGAATATATGCTTTCCATACACTCCCTGAAATACTCAGGCTTTTCCTTGTAATAAATTGACAGTAATACTGAAAATTTGACTTTATTCATAAGTATCATCCTCCCAGACAAGCAGACTAATGTATTACCGCAAGCACAGTCTCTATGCACAGTCTAATATCATTTATCAGTGAAAATCTCTTAAGATACTTAAGATTGTACCTCATCTTGCCCGGCAGCACCTTGTGGATATATGTGTAATCCACATCATCAGAAGCCTCAAGAAGCCTGTCCTCATCCTTATACCTGATGCTTGCCTCACTTGTGATTCCGGCAGGCATCAGAAGTGTTGCCATCATCGCAGGTGTATATGCCATGACATACTTCTCCACCTCAGGTCTTGTGCCAACAAAGCTCATATCACCACATAGCACATTTATGAGCTGCGGAATCTCATCAAGCCTGTACTTTCTGATGACAGCGCCGACTCTTGTGATTCTTGAATCCCCACCGACAGTCACGAGTGAGCCCTTTTTGTCAGCGTCATTCACCATGGTTCTGAACTTGAATATGCGAAACTTCCTGCCATACTGTGTGATACGCTCCTGTCTGAAAAAAACAGGTCCTCTGCTATCCACCTTTATCCAGACAGCAAGGACCAGTATAACAGGCGAAAGCAGCACAAGAAGAACAGCGGACATAATCACATCAAAAATGCGTTTGAATACCATGCTTGTCCTCTTTCTGCTCAGATGCCTGTAATATTTAAGTGTAAAATCATTTTTCATGAATGTAGGAATCTCTCCCCATGTTCTCCATCTACTCATGTAAAATCTCCAATAAATTATTAATTATATACTCCACATCCTCATCGCTAAGCTTTGTGTTGAGAGGAAGTGTAATTTCATTCTCATACTGATGATAAGCATTTGGAAAATCAGCTATGTCAAAGCCCATATTCTTATATGCTGTCATCATCGGAAGTGGCTTGAAATGCACATTTGTGGCGATACCTCGCTCCGCCATCTGCACTATAAGCGCATTGCGCCTGTCCACGCCGATGCCCGGTATGCGAAGCAGATACAGATGTCCGCTCGATGTATGCCTGTCTGTAAAATGAGGCACAGTCAAGAGACCAAGCGGCTTAAATGCCGTATCATAGCGCTCTATAATATCACGGCGCCTCTTAAGAAGCCCATCATATCTGTCAAGCTGTACCAGACCAATGGCAGCCTGGATATCAGTCATATTGCACTTATACGAAGGAGCCACAATATCATACTCCCAGTTGCCCTGACCATTCTTGTGGAAAGCATCCTTCGTCTGTCCGTGGAGTGAAAGCAGCATAAACTGCTTGTAGATATACTCATCATCAAAGCCCTCTATAGGTCTCCAGGTGAGTGCTCCGCCCTCTGCAGTGGTCAGATTCTTGACCGCATGAAACGAAAAGCTTGTAAAATCAGCTACATTGCCACACATAATCCGCTCACCGTCTCTCATGTATGAGGCGCCAAAAGCATGAGCTGAGTCAGCCGCCACAATCACACGTCCGATTGCCCTCTGCACATCGTTTGACGGATGAAAAAGAGCCTTTTTTCTTTCCACAATATCCAAAATCCTGTCATAGTCGCAAGGCACGCCTGCAATATCAACCGGCACGATAACCTTTGTCTTTTCTGTAATAGCAGCCTCCAAAGCCTCGTAATCCATCTCAAAGGAATCAGGTGCTACGTCTATAAACTTAAGTGTCGCACCGACATGCACAGCAGGGCTTGCAGATGCAGTATAAGTGTATGCACTTGTGATGACCTCATCACCTGCACCTATTCCTAAGAATCTGAGTATCGACTCAAGACACGCAGTAGCAGAGCCCAGAGCCACAGCCTTATTCGTGCCGCATAGCTTAGCAATCCTCTTCTCAAATTCCTTAGTCCTTGGACCTGTTGTAATCCAGTCGCTTCGTAGCACATCAGCAACAGCTGACACCTCTGCTTCTGTTATATCAGGTGGTGAAAATGAAATCTGTCTTTTTTCCATAGTTATGTTCCTCGCTTCCGGCATAAAATATGCCAAACATCCGGCTTTTACAATCTATATTATGAGCTTCAAAAGATATTTAGTCCTCCAGGTCAGGATGATATGTCTTGACCACAGATGCAACTATCTGCTTGATATCCTTTGCTTCTGAGGTGCATGCCTTCTCGAGCATCTCAAGCTGCTTCTCAAAGAGCTCATCATCCATCTCAATAGGCTCACCCACATGAATCAGCTTGTTTGGAGTCTCCTTAAGACCCTCCTCACTCATCAGCATCTCCTCGTAGAGCTTCTCGCCCGGACGCAGTCCTGTGTATACAATCTGGATATCCACATCAGGCTCCAGTCCCGAAAGCCTGATAAGATTCCTTGCCATATCATCAATCTTGACAGGCTCGCCCATATCGAGTACGAAAATCTCTCCTCCATGAGCATAGAGCCCGGCCTGCAGTACAAGTGCCACCGCCTCCGGAATTGTCATAAAGTACCTAATAATACGCTTGTCCGTCACAGTAACCGGACCGCCATCCTCTATCTGCTTCTTAAATAGCGGGATAACACTTCCGTTACTTCCGAGCACATTTCCAAAACGTACCGCTACAAAATCAGTCCCAGTCTGCCTGTTCATCATCTGTATAACCATCTCGCACAGGCGCTTTGACGCGCCCATGATATTAGTCGGATTGACCGCCTTATCTGTAGAGATAAGTACAAACTTCTTCACATGGTACTCTGCTGCAAGCCTTGAGAGCTTTAATGTGCCAAGCACATTGTTTTTTATTGCCTCATTCGGGCTCTCCTCCATCAGCGGTACATGCTTATGTGCTGCCGCATGATAGATAATCTCAGGATGATATGTCTGAAATACATAGTGCAGCCTGTTGGTATTGCGCACAGAGCCAATCAGCGTCTCCACCCTTACATAAGGATACTTACGCTTCAGCTCCTGCTGTATATCGTATGCATTATTCTCGTAAATATCAAAAATGATAAGAAGCTTCGGGTCCTCTCTGGCTATCTGACGGCAAAGCTCACTACCTATGGAGCCACCGCCACCTGTAACCATAACCACCTTGCCCTGTAAAAATGAATGAATACCATCATTATCCACAACAACCGGATCCCTGCCAAGCAAATCCTCTATACTGACCGGACGCAGATTAGAAACCGAAACCCTGCCGTCCACCATCTGATATATTCCCGGAACCACAGACACATCACAGCCGGTATCCTTACAAATATTGAGTATATCCTTCCTGTCCTTACCCGATGTGGAAGGTACAGCATACACAATCTTTGTGATATCATACTTCTCAACCATCTCCGGAATGTCGTTTCGATTGCCGACAATAGGCACGCCGTCTATGAAGCGGCCGAGCTTCGCCGGATTGTCATCTATGATACAGCAGGCCTTTGTGTGCAGATGTGAGCTCATGATAAGCTCTCTGATAAGCATCCTGCCCGCATTTCCTGCTCCTATAATCATGACTCTCTCATCACCGTTTGCAAAGCCTCTCTGCTCAAGCATCTTCTGGCCTGTCCTGATAAATCTGTACGCAAACCGGCACGCTGTGCACAGTGCAAAGCTGAGCATCAGTCCGATAATCCAGAAGGCATACGGCATCTTAATCTCATACACCTCATGAATGATAACGCACAGAACCGTAAGCACCAGAAAGGCACCAATAATATGCATAAACTCATTGATGCTCGCAAAGCGCCATATACTGTGATACAGCCTGAAAATATAAAACACCACAAGTGAAATCACCATAAACAATGGCACAATGTGCAGATACCCCTCCAAAAATGAGAGCGGAATATGTGAATATGAAAACTCAAACCTGATCATCAAAGCGAAAAAGAATGAGATTGCAATAATACACATATCAACAAATGCAAGAACCAATGCCCTGAAAACCCATTGCTTGTCATTGCCCATGTATGAATCCGGCTTCTCCGGACCATCGCATTTTGTTTTGTCTTTTAGATTATTTGTATCTTTTTTCATGTCAAGTCTATTACTCATATAGAATTTTCTCCTTTTGTCCTACACTGCAAAAAGCAGCTTCTATATCCCTATGCAAATCAACTTCTCATAAACTGCATTTAAATTTACGCTTTATTATACCATACACACACTATTATAGTTCTTATTATTTTATTAAATATACCACATTTAGCGATTTTTGAAAACAAACAGCTTGCTTATGACATAGTTGAGCACAACCACAACCACCTGTGCTGCAAGCTTCACCCACATGCTTGGATAGTCCAAAAGCGTGATAAAAATAAAGATAATAGCCTCTTCAATAACCAGTGTGATAAATCTGCCACTGAAAAAAGCAAACATCTGTACTAAAAACGCCGTCTTTGTCGGCGTAGCAACCTTAAACACCCACTTCTTGTTGGTAACATATGAGAAAAGTACAGCAAACACCCATGCCAGCGCATTCGCAATCAGCTCATTGATTCCAAACAAAACATTAAAAATAGCATATGCGCCTATGCTGATCACAAAGGTCATATTGCCAAAAACCGCGTATAAAACAAGCTCCTTAAACTCCTCTTTCCTGTTTCGTATTATAATATTATCCATTTCTCCACCTATGTGACAGGCTATATAACTCTGTCGTAATTTATACGTGTAAGTTGATAGTAATGTTAATTTGCGATTTTTATATAATAACTGCATAGCCAAAATAAGTCAATATGTGATATGATATCTGCATGAAAAAGAAAACACAAAAAAACAAGAGTATAAAACTAAACTACATATATAATGTGAGCTACCAGATACTCACACTGATCACACCGCTTATCACAGCGCCGTACCTCTCGAGGGTGCTTAAGGCAGACGGAATAGGTGCATACAGCTATACCTACTCACTGGTATCATACTTTATCATGTTTGCCGCACTGGGCACTGTAAACTACGGAAACAGGGAAATATCATACCTGCAGGAGGACAGAGCAAAACGCACCAAAACCTTCTGGGAGATAGAGCTTCTATCCGTCATCAGCGTGATTGTGTGTCTGTGTGCATATATGGTATTCACACTTGCATTTGGGCACTCACCGCTCAAAAAGCACCTGCTATTGATTGAAGCCGTGTACCTGATATCAGTTGCTTCTGATATCTCCTGGCTGTTTCAGGGACTTGAGGAATTTGGCAAAATAGTCGGTCGAAACGTGATTTTTAAAATCATAAACATTGCTTTTATCTTCATCGCCGTACGCTCAGAGAGTGATTTGCTCATATATGTGGCAGGAATATGTCTATTAGAGCTTTTTGCCAATATATCCATCTGGTTTTACCTGCCTCAATATGTTGACAGACCAAAGCTTAAGGAGCTTAAGCCATTCTCTCATCTAAGGGCTACACTCACACTCTTTGTACCTACAATAGCTACAACCATATACACAGCGCTTGACAAAACCATGCTCAACAACATAACAGGCAGCATGACAGAAAACGGCTACTATGAGCAGGCCAATAAGATATCCAAAATGGTTCTCATGCTCGTAACCTCACTCGGTACTGTGATGCTTCCAAGAATAGGAAGAGCCTTCAGTGAAAATAAACCAGACGAAGTAAAAGCCCTCCTTTATAAGAGCTTTCAATTCGTCTGGTTTATAGGTCTTGCCCTGTGCTTTGGCCTGATAGGCATCGCACGCAATTTCTCGCCATGGTTTTTTGGTCCGGGATATGAAAAGGTGCCATATCTCATCATGATAATGGCTACACTGTTGCCGATTATAGGCTTAAGCAATGTAATCGGTATACAGTATCTGGTAACAACCAAGCGTGAAAGCCTGCTGACACGCTCAGTATGTATCGGAGCCGCAGCCAATTTTGTCATGAATATGATTCTCATACATCAGCTCTATTCATACGGTGCAGCCATAGCCTCTGTCATCTCGGAGGTAATAATAACTGCCGTACAGCTTTACTTCATACGAAATGAGCTTAGCATCCCAAAAATATTTTCTCTATCGTGGAAATATCTCATATCAGCAGTCTGTATGCTTATAGTACTGCTGCTCATGGATGCAAGGCTGTCAGTCAGCTTCATGCACACAATGATTATGATTGTGACCGGATTTATAGTCTATATGGTGCTGCTTGTACTGATGCGTGACGAGATGGTATGTGAAGGCATAAGGCTCATCAAAGCCAGAATCAAATGCCACTAAATAATACCATTCTGCAACGCTTAATTCCCCGGCAGCTTCACTTATTTGGCTGCCTCATACTCTCCAACCACCTGTGCCTCTCCTCTGTCAGTATATTCTCTTGCCATTTTCAGAGCTTTTTTAGTCCTCTTCACAGACTTTTTCCATCTTGAAAGCTCTGATTTTGCCGTATCAGACTTTATACCATATTGATTCACAGCCATATCGCCAATATATGCCGTAAGCTTTTTGGCACCATAAGCATTCAAGTGCTCAAAATCAGCGAAGTCATGGGAATCATCTATCCCTGCAATGCTCTCATAATCAGTACTCAGGTCAAGAAAATCGTATCCATACTCCTTCGTTATACTTTCAATCTGCTCAAGACCCGACTTGTCAGCTGCCTGTGTCTCATGAGGTGGCTGCAGCAACAGCACATGCTCTATGCCAAGCTTATTGCAGTACGAAAGCAGCTCCTTAAGATATGCCCTGCACTCATCAGTCAGCATATAGGCTTCTTTAGTAGGCTGTCCGATATTTGCCAGATTGTCACGGCCTCCGGTGATGCCTGTTTTTGAATAAAAGCCTTTCAGATAGCCTCCACCACTGAGCCTCATATAGGCACGAGTGACAAATGAGGTATACACCGCCTCAGGGTCCTTCCAGTTGCCATGATACTTTTCCAATGGAAAATAAAGGGTATCCGATATGTTATCCTTCACCTTTTCATCATCCTTATTGATATTTTTGGGAATAGTCTTTACCGTGTCAAGCTTGTTCTGTGACATAGGCATATTGTCAATCCACTTTCTCAGATAAACCTCATCAGTCAGATTCCAATTGCCCTGACTAAATGCTGCAGCACTGATTACAAGAAGCTTCGGCTTCTGTCTCTTCACAATCTCCGTGACGATGGACTTGTACATATTGCATGGCACAGCTCCTATTGAAAGATTGCACGACTTAAGGCCATACTCCTCCCACGCCAGAGCCGGCGCATAGCCCGTGTATACCTCACTTGGTCCAATCATGACCATATCAAGGCTGTTCTCTGGCTCTGCGTAAAAGCCATATATATTTTCAATATCGCTGCTGTCAATGGCAATAAATGCCTTTGATACTATTTGCATGAGCAATAGGAGGACTATTGCAAATGCAGAGATTTTAATAAATTTCATGGTGTTTCCTTTTCTATTAAAACGCTTTATTTTGATATTTTTTCAGTAAACACTATATAGTATAGCGGATTAGTATTAAAAAACAACACCCTGATTCATATTTATCATTTTCTGATATGAAGCTGTTTACCCGGGTAGAATATAAAATTGATAAGCCTGATTTTCTTTATGATACACTCATACAATATCCAGCATATAGCAGTGCTTCCTGCAAATCCACATATACACTGCAGCGCCATATTGGTTATACCGGCCCTGTTCAATATAATCCTGATTCCACCTACAAATATCACATTCATCGCATAAAACGGCATGCTGTCACGGCCGATAGTCTGTAACCATTTAGGGAAATCACAATACCCTGATAAAAAATAGTTTACTGCAAATATAAATACTGTTACTATACAGGCGGTAAGCCGCTCAAACAGACTGCTGAAAATGGGATTGCTGCTCATGTCATCCTGTAATACTATGCCGGACGCCTCTACAAGCGCACTCATAACGGCAAGGCTCAGCACAGCATATCTATTATCCAGTTTATCAAGCCACTTCTTAATCAGGCATCCCAGATAAAAGTACATCTGAAAGCCGGCTATGTAGTTAAAGCCCACATAGTGAAAGCTGCCATAGCATGTCAAAGCAATTATTAAAAACAGCACAAATAAAAGCTCCATTTTATAATTAAAATGTGGCAGAAGCCTCGCAAACACATAATCAGCCATATACGCCACACAATATATGAGAAATAGTGCGTATAAATACCATAAAAACTCTATCGGCTTCCACGGTATGCTTATCAGGCTGCTAACGGCAACCGGCTCCCTTATCAAATTTGAAAGGACAAATTTAATAATCCAGTAAATAACTGAAATCATCACGTAAGGCAGCAGGATATTAAATGCTTTATGACCTATCCGGCTAAAAATGCCTTGTGAAGCATTCCCTACATATTCACTGTATAAGAAGCCTGAAACTGCGATAAAGCAAGGCATGTGAAAGCTGTATATTACATTTGCAATACCATTCATTGTATCATCAAATGAATACATGTCTGTCAGGCCCAATGTAGTGTGACCTAAAATCACAAATAAAATAAGGATGCCCTTTATGAAATCAATTGTTTTATCTCGTGTGGTGTTGGTTTGCATGTTATGACCTTTCCTTAAACACAACCAGCTTACTAATCACGTAATTCAGCACAATAACAATAACCTGCGCAATCACCTTAATCAGCATACTATTAAACCCAAGCCATGTGATAAACACAAGCAATATAGCTTCCTCAACAACCAGTGTAATCACTCGCCCTGAATAAAACACAAACATCTGCTTTATAAATGCCTGCACACTATCAGTCGGTGACTGAAATACCCAGACACGATTCGTCAGAAATGCAAACATAACTGTTATAATCCATGAAAGAATATTGGCAATAAGCTCATTTATTCCCATACCAACATTAAAACAAGCATATGTAGCTATGCTCACAATAAAGCTCAATCCACCAAAAAATAAATACAATAGCATCTCTTTGTACTTCTTGTAGAATGGATTAAAAATCCTAAGTATAGGTAATTCCATTAATTTATCAAATACTTTCATTCCACATAAAACCTAATAAATCACAACCTTTGTTCCATTTGGAATATTATCATACAGCCACTTTGCATTATTAATGTCCAATCTTACACAGCCATGAGAAACTTGTTTGCCAAGCGTTCCATCTTGTATCTGTGTCATACTACCACGATTATAAAGCACTGAATGGAACAAATAGTTTCCATAAAACTGCGTATAATACCAACATGTATAAGACCTGCTACCAAAAGATTTACCTCTTCCATAGATTGTAAACTCCCCTTTTACTGTAGGCGTAGAAGGCTTTCCCGGCCCACATGACCACAATGCAACTCGACTCCAATTACCATAGCTTCCACTATAAACGCCTACCTGACATGCAGATGTGTCTGTCATAATAAGCCATCTTGTAGAACTGGCTCTTACCTGTGCGTTCTTAGACATTACATCTAATGCTGCCGGTTTTGGTGTATATACGAGCTTATTTTTATAATAATTTGCAACACTTCCAGGTGCAGGTGCCCCCTTTCTTACCAAATTAATCCTTAGAGCCTCTACTCTATAACTAATACCAGTTGAGCCTGATGTCTGCCCATTTGAAGCCCAACCTAACCATCCATAATTCTCTATATGTGAACTGTAGTATATATTATAAAATGTTGCTAACTGACCTGTAAGCTTTATCTCAATGGCTTCTACCTGCTTAGCCCTACCTGAGGTTCCAGAATATTGCCCCAAAGTTTTCCATCCAGTCCATCCTATATCCTGCACATGCGTTCTATACATGATAGTACCGGTTAATGAATGTACAGTATCCTGAGATAAATTGATATTAATTCCTTCAATTCTCAGTTTTCGTCCTGTCGTACCTGTAATGTTTCCCCCTGAAACCCACGGCATATTACCTATATCCTGTTTATAGTTCTATTTTATCACATATGCATTTTATTTAAAACAAAAAAAGAAACTAATACAAATTATCTGTATCAGTTTCTTTTTTATTAATTTATCTGGCAATATATGCCATTGTATTTTTAGAAATTATTCCACCATAATTGTTGCCAGGTGCTGACTGTCCTTTCTTCACTAATACTATCTGCAATGCCTCTAAATGAAGGTTTTGTCCGGATGTTCCTGCATTCTGTCCATTCTTTGCCCATCCAAGCCATCCGTAATTTTGTGCATGTACTCTGTAATAGATATCGTATTGATTTGCCATTTCTCCCGTCAGAGACATATTTATTGCCTCTACATTCAGAGCTCTGCCTGTCGTTCCTGCAAGTGCACCATCCATCACCGTATTCTGCCAGCCGATATTCTGTACATGTGTCTGGTATTTTATTCCTCCTGAACACGGCTGCCCGTCAAGATCTATCTTTATTGCTTCAAGTCCAAGATTTCTGCCTGTTGTTCCACTGAGACTTCCGTTTTCCACTGCACTCTGCCATCCGATATTACTTACGTGGCTCTGATATCTTACCGATGCATTTGTGTTGATTATCGGAACAGTACTGGTTTTTGATATATACGCTTTTGCGTTATTAGATGTGTATCCTCCATAAAATACTGTAGGAGCCATATCTCCCTTTGCCGTTACAACTATCTGGATTGCTTCAAGTCTATATGCATATCCTGAGGTTCCTGCTGCCTCTCCATTTTTTGCCCAGGCTAACCAGCCATAGTTCTGTGCATGTACTCTGTAGTATATATCATACTTATCAGCATCTTTACCGGTAAGTTTTAGCATCAACGCTTCCACATGCTTATTCTGGCCGGTTGTTCCACTCTGTTCTCCATTGAACGAGTTTCCATGCCATCCGTCATTTTTCACATGTGTTGTATAGATCACACCAATGTCTGCATCTGATTTTACATTTATTTTTATTGCCTCAAGCTGCAGTCCTCTGCCTACGGTTCCTGCCATAGCTCCGTTTGACACACCATTCTGCCATCTGATATTTGCTACATGTGTCTGGTATGATACTGATACACTGTTTAATACCCAATGTGCATACAGAACATGATCAGAAGCTGTTTTTACTGCACTGTTAAAACTTATCTGTTCTCCACTGTCTACAGCCGTCCACCAGCCTGCAAATGTATATCCGTTTCTTGTCGGTGTAGGTAATTCACCATATGCATTTCCAAAAATAACAGTTTTTGAATTGGTATTAACTGTTCCACCATCAGCATTAAATGTAACTGCGTAGCTGTTTGCTGTCCAGTGTGCATAGATAGTCTGATCAGATGTAACCTCTACTTTTGTATCTTTAGTAATCTGTGTTCCACCGTTAGCTGCTGTATACCAGCCGGTAAATGTATAACCATCTCTTTCAGGAGATTCCAAATCGCCATATGTGCCGCCATATGTAATATTCTTGCTTGTATTTGTAAGATTACCTCCTGCTGCATCATAATTTAATTTTACTGTAACCGGAGTCCATACCGCATTAACTGTAGTATCTGAAGCAATCTTATTATATGCCTTATCCCACGATAATACATACCCGGTCTTTGTTATTTCCGGAGCTTTCGCTCCTCTCATACACAAAACATTCTGTGACTCAACAATCTGACCATTATCAACAAAATCCACTTTATATCTAAGTGGTGACGCATCACGTTCTTCATTTATACCATATGATATGTAATGGTCTACATAACCCTCATAATCATCACCAAACGCACTTTGTAAGTCCCTATATCTTGTTTTGTAACTTATAACATCAAAATTCTCACTTGCCTGACGTCCCTCTCGTATTCCATTTTCTAGATAATGCTGATAATATAAATACCAATTATCTCCAAAAGCATTTTGCAAATCTATATTATTATCCTTATAAAAATGCACATCAAAAATTTCATTACCACGACGACCTTCAGCCATGCCATATTTAATAAAATGTTGCAGTGCAGCTTCTGCAGTATTTCCCCAATTATTCTTCACATCAGGATTATTATTCAAATAATATGATGCGTCAAATATAAGGTGATAGTCTTCTTGTTTTAATCCAAAATAATTAACAATTCCCTGTGCATCTGAGATGCCAAGTTTTTTTAAAGCTGTCTCCGATCCAAGGTAATTAGTCGCGTCACTTTGATTACTTATATACGCATGTTCAATAATAATTCCCGGGAAACCGGCCTTTTTACTATTTCTTATTACACTATAGTAATCACAAATAGATCCATCTGTATAGGTATCTCCACTCTCAGAATTTCTGATACGCGTTCCATCATTTGCCAGTCCTAATGCGACTAACTGTTTAAGAACCTCGTTTGCTAATGCTCCCCCCTGTGCACCAATATTTGCATTTAAGCTGGAATTAGGATAATAAACTGTTGCGCCATGAACACTCGAGCTGGTTGTCGAATTATTATGAATTGAAACAAATACACTTGCTCCTACTGACTTAGCATAGTTTACTCTATCTTCAAGAGCTACATAATGATCATCATTTCTTGTCATATATACGTTTACACGTTTGTATTTACTAAGTTCTTCCTTGCAATACTGTGCAATCTTCAAATTAAGTGTTTTTTCTAAATAGGTCTTTCCACCATAACTTGCCTGTGCTCCACCATCGTTGCCGCCATGCCCCGGATCAAGAACAACATTCACTGCCGAACTAGCTCTAAAGAGATTATTCTGCTGTACATCAGCCGCTGCTGCAATAGCCTCGCTAATTGTATTCCCCGCAGCTTGTGTTGATGTTTCATCCGGATTTATTACTACTGCATCATACACTTCACTGCCCGTATTTTCATTATCTGAATTGCTATTATCTGAATCCTCCGCATATACATCAGCATTCAAATCCATTACAACAGTATCAATTCCAAACTGTGAATTAATTCCAATAGCTTCAAAGTCTACTGAATACCCGTCAGTTTCGAGAGACTTAACTGTATAACAGCCTGAAACCAGATCACTTGATTCAAATATCAGGTTTCCATCCTCCGTCATCTCTCCACTTATTTCAAATGACTGATTTAAATCGGTATTTTCAACTGTTAATCTAGCATTTGATTGATCAATGCCATCCGCTAATCCAACAATTATCCTTACAGCATCTCCCTTTTTAACAGATGGATCTGCAACAGATAAATATGTAACTATCTGATTTTCACTATTATCTTGTTGTTGATAGCTCTCCGTACTATTACCTGTCTCTGCAGAATCAGCAAAAACAAAAGTGTTTGCCGAAATCAGCATAGAAAGCGTCAACAACAGTGCTACTACTTTTTTCATCTTAAAACGCCTTTCCTTTTGTAATAAATCTAAAATATAGTTTATCACATAAGAAAAGACGTTTAAAGAGTTACCTTTTTATATTTTCTTAAGATTTTTTATAATTCGACGGATTGCAACAAGTTAATTATCAACTCATAATATGTATCAGGAAATGCTAGTATTTCATATTTTATCACAACAAGAAAGACAACGTTTAAAGACTTTTTACCTATTTTATTTAGTTTTTACCATAAAGCAATTTCTTCCTATATAATTGAGAATCTTTCAATAATTCAACATTTATATAGTCCAGACCATATTTTTCAATCAAAGTATCCTCCCCAGAATAAAGGTTAGTTCCTAATCCAAGTCTATTTCCCTCTATTTGAACCCCTAAAGCTGCCAATGTTGTTGGATACAAGTCCAAAGTTGTATATTCTCTTTCAACACATGGTTTTTCATTAACCGCTGCGCCATTAACAATTGTAAAATATGTTCTTCTATTAAAATCTGTTGCATTTTGTCTTTCTATATAATCAGAATCCATTGTAAGATGATCTCCGGAAATAACAACTGTTGTATTATCATAAAAATCCTGTTGTTTAATCCAATCCAGGAATTCAGAAACTTGCCTGCTTGAACATGCAATAACATTACTATATTGTTCATCATATTGATTCTGACATAATTCACATACATAGCCATCTGTAAAATGCGTATCTACTGTTAACATTGTAAGATTAAACGGTTCATCTTTAGAAGCTAAATTATTTAATTCATTTTTTGCATATTCAAATAATTTTTCATCTTCATATCCCCACCAAACCATATAATCATCATCTATGTAGCCTCTATCAATTGCAGTATAATAATCAAAAATATCATAGTTTCCGTGTCCGTGAAAATACGATGAACGTCCAGCAAATTTCTTATCTGAACCAATCAAAAATTCCTGATTGTATCCTTCTCCTTTCAGGACATCTCCTATAGCCCAAACACCTGGAACATAATTATTATCTGATTCCCACTTTGAATTTAAGGTATCATTACTTATTAAGTTCTCATTAATTGGTACACCGGATGTCTGTGCAACCAATCCACCCATTGTAAAAGTCGCGCCCGAAGTCGTATACGCACCATTCAATTTTCCATATATTCCAAAATTTTCATTCTCCAATGAAATTTGTGTAAGCTCCGGAATATAATTTTCACTCATAGCACCACCAACGCTCTGATCTGAATATGTCATTTCCATAGATTCTAAAAAAATATATATCAGATTTCTTTTTTCCTTTGGGAATGTAATTGCTACATCTCTTCCATCAACATAATTATCTTCATATATCGTTGAATCCTGCTTTGTATATTTTAAATACGATATGATATCAAAATGGAAACAACACAATATAATTGAATATCCAATTGCTATACACCCTAAAAGCGACATCCAAAATTTATATATCCACTTATTTTTCTTTTTTCTGAATATCAATAATCCAAATGTAACCATTAAAACGCATATTATAATAATCAAAATAATGGAAATAAATATCACACTGAATGATGAAGTATTTGTTCCTTCCAAAGGTGTATTTAAATGATATATTATCTGTCCTATTGGCACATCTTTAAAATTTTTCTGCATATACCAAAAACCATATAGCAATGCTCCACCTAATGCAGTTAATATATATGTTATGAAAGCAGACAGGAAATTAAAAATCCTACTATGTTTCTTATCATCATTATTCTGACACAATAATACAAATTGCAAAATACCAAATAGCAAATAACAAAACGTACCTATATAAAACAATACTAATTGTCTATTCAAAAACAGTTTAACTACCTTATAATTTAGTTTTTGTGACAAAATAAACATATTATCCTGAGTAAGTGCAGTAATATACAAGCCATCATCATGTACCTCATACTCAACATCCTTACGAGATGATATGTATTTTTCTAGTTTCGAACCAGATACTTCTATGGAATTTCCCCAAAAATCAGAAAGTGTAATACTCTTAATCGAATATACCTCTAATGTATTTATAGGATCAACTCTAAATAAATTATTGTTGATTTCTGCCAGACTCATTTTTATTTTGAAATTCGCTTTTTTATTTTCAAAATATGCATTAATACTATCCTCTTCTGTCATTTTCTTAACACTGGGCGCATAATACATTTGGGCATAGTTTTTATTTGAATGCTCTTCTCCATATTCAATTGAAAAATTATATGTATGTTTTCCGAATATTCCCATACATAAGCCAATTAATAATAACGCAATAAAAGCCACGTCTATTATAGCTAAAACTACACTTAACAAACGTCTATTATTACATAATTCGTTTTTTATCTTTCGCATAATAAAATACCCCTTATTTATATATAAAGAAACAAGGAGTATTATATTATAATCTTGTATTTTTTTCAACTTTTTCTTAACTTTTTCTTAACTTTTTCTTAATATTTTTTTGTTCTTTTTTAAAATTGTATAGATTATACAAAAATAAAATATTAAAAACAACACCATTACAGAAGTGAGAAAACCGTATGCGCCACCTTTTATTCCATATCTAGCCACTAAGTATTCATTTGCCAATTTCGCAACTATAGCAGAAACTATATATCCTATAATTATCATTCCTGATTTTCGCATCACAGTTAAAACATAATAACCAAAATAAGATAACGCATTAATTCCACCCGCAAACATAAGTAAAATCAATACCATCTTATATTGTATTAATTCTGAACCCGTTAAAATCTGTAATACAGGAATTCCTAAAATCCAAGCCCCAATTATACAAATTATAGTAAAGCCTACTATTATTACTGATATTTTTGATATTGAAACAATAAATGGTTTCTTGTAATCTGAAGCATATTCGTCTGCTAATTTAGTTAACGCGGGCTTCATAACAAAAGTTGCAAATAGGTTTACAATAGAAACAGGCATAAATAATGTCTGAAAATATGCTGAATAGTTTGATGCCATTTTTGCATCTATTGCTATTCGACTAGCACTTAAAATATATGACCATAAAAAAGAACCTATAAATAAAGGAAAACAATTCTTGAGAATACCCAAAATATATTTCTCATTCCAGATAACAGCTATATTTCTAAATGTTTTCATCGGCATTACATCAAAAATAATCAAACCAAGTATTGCAATAAGAATTGACAACGATATAGCTAAAATCATATTTTTCGTAATAATAAGAACTACTAACATTACAGTAACTGACATAACCGTTCTAAATGCTTGAGATTTTCCTGTTAAATCTAAACGACCATCTTTTTGAAATGCTCCCTCGTATAAATCTGCATATGCATCAACAAATCTATAAATACACATCAATAAAATAACGATGCACTTATATATATTTGATTTAGCTGTCAATATCGAATAAACGATACTAACAACAACCGACACAACAAATAAAATATATTTTACTGCCTTGTAATGTCCAAATTCAAAAGTGCTTTTAGTATCTGTAACCTGAAATGTCCTTGTTTCATAATACTCTATAAAAGCAAGCATCTGCGCTACTGTTATTGCTATGGCAAAAATTCCTCCATCATCTTCACCAACTATTCTAATTATCAATAAAGATAATATCATTGATGCTGCCGCAAATATCATGCTTCCAATCATATTCCAAACAAAATTATTTTTTTCAGAGGTCTCACTACTAACATATTTATGACACGCTATTGTTAATAGTTTATTTACTTTCATTTTCCTCTTCTTTCTTATAATAATTTCTCACTGCAATTTCTTCGGTAAGACTGCTTATCATATTATCTAAATTGGAAATTCTTAAAGTCAAATAAAAATTATGAACAAAAAGTACCATTATTGAAAATAGAAATATAAAATTTACCGGGCTTTTTATTCCGCATATATCTGCAAAAAAATATGCAATTTGAGGAAAAATACTTAAAATTAATAATAAAATACTTGATACAATCCAAAATAAAGCATATTCAATTTTTAGTTTTGCTTTCTTTATTTTCTTCATTATAAAGAAAAAAACACATAATGACGCAACAAATAAAATAACTCTCAATGATGTTGACATACTCTATATCCTCCCTATCTTTTTCTAAAATTCTGTACAAACAATATAGACATTAACATTCTAAACATATAAGAAATGGATCTTGCAAAATTCAAATAACTTGTTCCTGCAACACGCTCCTTCATTTCAACCTGCACCTCAGCAACCTTTGCTCCATTTTTTATCAAATATGATATCGTATCCGGTTCTGGTCCATAATTAATTTCCTGTGCAAATTCTTTAATACATTTTCTGCTATATAATCTCATACCAGATGTTGGATCATTTATTTTTACTCCAGTTGTCAGTTTTATCGCTGTGGATATAAGTCTGCTTCCCAACATTCTAGCAGAAATAGGCTTTTTTTCATCCACAAATCTTGAACCAATAACAATATCATAGCCTTCATCAAGCTTCTTTAGCATTTTGTCGATATATTCAGGTAAATGCTGTCCATCTGCGTCAAACTGAATAAAGCAATCGTAACCTTTTAAATAAGCATATTTTGCTCCCGCCTGAAATCCTCCTGCCAATCCAAGATTTATTGGCAAATCAATTATATTATATTTATTTTTTTCACAAACTGAGTATGTGCTATCCTTTGAGCCATCATTTACAATAACATAATCAAATTGTGAATAATTTTCTTTAATATTATTCACAACTTCTTCTATACTTTCTTCCTCATTATACGCTGGGATTACTATTAATAGCCGATTCATATCTACACCTTACTTTCTATACATTGTTTTCTTTTTCACTAAGAGAATATATTTTTGTTAAGACCTTTGCAACCGGTCTATTCCAAAATTTTAAAAACATCTCATAATCCTCTTTACTTCTTAAATTATCTCCTATTACTGCTGATGTTTCCGACTCTTCATGAATTCTGTGTGCCATTAATATTTCATTACAATATAAAAACTCCCCCTCTGCTCTAGATATTCTTTCCCATGTTTCCCAATCAACATTACTTCTAAAACCTGTTTTAAATAACGGTTCATAATCACATAAAGCTTCCTTTGAATATGTAACAGAAGGACAGCAAATTGCATTTCCAAGTCTTATAGCACTTCTCTTATTTTTAATTCTGTATGCCTTGTCATGATTCCTTAAATTCTTTAACATTATCCTTTTCAGTTTCAAATTAAACCCATTGTCAGAAAAATTTCCATTAATGAGCTCCGAGTAATCTGAAAACGCGATTAAAGCATGTGGATATTTATCAAATGTATTTATAATTTCAGTTGAATAATTTTCTCTATAAATATCATCCTGATGTGCTATTGTTATATATTGCGCATCAGAGCATGAATATGCAAAATTCCAATCTCCCGCAATTCCCTTTTCACCTTTATTAACGAACATTTCAATCTGATATTTATTACATAAATTTTCAATATGGTTGTTCGGTGTTGATGTTGCTAACTTAATATTTGATTTTTTTTTCTGTTTTTTCAATGAAATTATGCAATCTTCTAAATATTTACTTTCTTTATATGCACAAATCACAAACTCATGTTTTATCATTTTTCCTCCCTATAACATTTTGATTAAAATATACTGATATATGCACCACATTGAAACGCTTTGCATAATTATCATTACAATATAATTATATACTCTATAATCAAATTTCAACCTGATTCCACTACCACCCAAAACGGCAAATAATGGATAAATCAATGGTGTTATATATCTTGATTGACATCCAGCTATTGTATTTGAACCAACTTCTGTATATGCAATGTACAGTGATGTAGCTATCAAAACTACTGTTCCAAAAAACATCAAAATATCATATATATAAACTATTTTCGAATATGCCTTAACGTCGTATTCACGTTTATCTGTTAATGTTGTAAAAACCAAAAATGCAAATACTATTATAGCAACTGTTGTTGTACCAATTCCCAGATATGCAAAGTGATCAATAAACCCATTCATATTTCTAATTGACAAATAGTCTTTCAAAAAATTTAATAACGTACGTGTATATTCTACTGGGTTATGAATAATATACAATATCTGTTCAGTTGGATTAACACCTGCACCACCTCTTACATCACCGCCTTTTGAAGTTTCAAAAATGGTTTTCAATAGCAAATCAAATAACATAATTACAAAGGCCATAGAGCAAATGCTATAATATTTTTTCTTATTCTCAATTTTGTTCCGTTTCATCAAAAATGGAATTATCAAAAATGCTAAATAAATTTGCTTTGGAATTATTGCTATTGCAAATGCTATAACCATAATGACCGTATCTTTTGTCGAAACCACACCTTCTTCCTGACAGTTGCCCACAAAATACGCCATTCCAATCATGACAAATCCAATAACCCATGTATCATAAGAATAATTGCTTGCTATAAATAAAGATGTTGGAAACATAGCCACAACAGCTAATATCATTTTTCCACTATGTAATCGTTTCATGGCAAAATAACAACATAATGAATATACTAATACTATTGGAATTTGTCCAAATTTATATATCACAAAAAAGTTTGCTCCAAACAATCTTAGCAAGGCAATCACAACTCCACTAGGCAATGCCGTCAAAGAAATATTATGATCTATATATTTTATTATTGCATCACTATTCTTGTTTAAAGTATTAATCTTTTCAATATTTTGAGCATAAGTGTCTGTATTCTGAATAAAATTCCCCCCATTAGTCAAGACTTCTAACTCTGGTTCTGATAAACCTATATGTGCAACAGACGAAGAACTTATTGCAAATTTAAAATGTGAATCAATATCCCAACTAATATGACCAATTGGAGAAACAAATAACATAGTAATAGAAGAAACAAAAACCAGCCTGACAAGTAATTTCTCCGGCTTATCTTTTATCGTTCTATAGCTAATCAATATAAATAAAATAATAGCGACTATAGCAGAACAAAATAGCCACGTACTATACATAAACTTTAGTCCACTAACAAAATACGCAATTATAGCTCCTATAACCAAAGAAACTATAAATATAAGTAAATCTCTTAATGCTATTTTATATTTTCTACCGATAAAGCAAATAATTGTATCACTAAAATTCAATTTTTTGTCTATAAATAATAAAATCGATATAATAAAAACAGTAAAACAAATAGAGTAAATTATTCTTTCATAATGCATATTTTCTTTGTCAATACTAATTATTGACTTACCTGAATATATTTCTATATCATCAAAGTTAAAATCAGAATCAACATCTATTCTAATTTGTTTAAGGCTTTTGTTAGTAAGTTCAAACCCTACGTTGTCATCCCCTGAAAAAATAGTTTTTATACAACTATCATTTTCATTAAATTCATTGCCATCATCAAAATATAACTGTACATCTAAATCGCCAGATACTTTATCTTTTAATTTAATAACAATTGTTGTTACATTCTTTATATTTTCTTTTTTAAAAACAATATGCGGATCTACTCCATTAATACAAATTTGACCACTTTGATTTATATAACAACCGCTATATTCTATTATATCCGATGTATCATATCGTTCTAATAAATTATCAGCATTTCCGCGAATCTTTAATTCTTTACGAGGGGACCAAACCATGGCTACTGTCACAAGACTTAATATACTAAATATTAAAATCCATAATGATATTTTGCTAATATTTTTTTTTGACATTTCTTACTCCTACAACAAATGATTTCATTTGTTTATTATAATATGTCGTTTTGTCTTCGTTGCTTTTCCATTACAGCACACATATATTTGATACTTACCTGCATCAATTTTGTCGAACTCACATATAAATCCTGATAATTCTGCACCTGGTTTTCGCTTAAAATGAATAGCCAAATCGCTTCTAAAAATCTTACGAGTAGTTATTAGATAGGACTTATTATCTGATTTCAGTAATAATTGTATATTCCCATTATACGGTTTTTCATTATAAAATCCCCATCCCTCAATTATACATTTATTTCCTACATAAATATTATCAATCGCATTCACAACTTTTCTACAAATATCAAATTCCTTTGTACATTCTTCAACAACACACTTTCCAATATTCTCTTTCATCATATTATATGAGAAATCAGGAGCATGCTGTGTCAGATTTGAGCTATAAAATGGATCTTTATTTTTAAAGTACGGATGCAATTTATATAAATGTTTTTGTTCTGCCATTAATCGTTTAAACTTTTTCTCACTTTTCAAATCGTTACCACGACTTACCGATTCATGATGATAAAGTATAACATCATTCCTAACAACATTATAATATCCAGCCTCTACAAGCCTAAAACAAAGTTCAACGTCATTATATGCAACCGGCATATCCTCATTAAACCCATTTACTTTATTAAACTTTGCAGCATTTACGAGCATACAAGCAGCCGTAACAACAAGCCAGTTATAATCTATTTTATTTCGTCCGAAATAATATATATTATCATCATTATAACCTATAAATGCATGAACTGGACCATTAGCAATATTGATAACACCAATATGCTGAATTTTCTTACTATTCGGGTATAACAGCTTTGCCCCAACTGCTCCAACATGCTCTAATTCTGCATGTCCAACCATTCTTTCAAGCCATTCCTCATTAATTATTTCAATATCATCATTTAGAAATAAGTAGTAATCACCCTTAGCTTCTTTAGCTCCTATATTACACATTCTTGAAAAGTTAAAGTTCATTTTTTCATAGATATATCTAAAATTATACTTGTCTGCTAATCCCTGATACAGTTTCTTATTTTCGTCATTGCTTCCATTGTCCACAAGAATAACTTCAAAATTCCTATATCTGGTAATTTCATACAAGGTCTCTATACATCTTTTTAAGACTTTATAGTTGTCTTTTGATGGTATTATCACGCTTATAAGCGGATTGGTCTGCGAGATATAATTCACCCTATATTGATACATTATATCTACCATTTCCAAATTAGCCTTGAGACCACGTCTCGCAAGAGCATCTTCCTTGCTCTTCTTTGCAGCCTCGAATATATATGGCTTTGCAGATGGATCCAAAGCTGTTGATTCTTTTCTTTCTCTCCAATGATATAAGATTTTATCAATATGAGCTATTTTATTTGTCTTTTCAGTAAATCTAAGAGTAAAATCATAGTCTTGTGCACCTTCATAACCAGCTCTTAATCCACCTATCTCATTTGCAATACTTCTGCGATACACTCCAAAATGACAAGTATACATATGTGACATTAATGTATCCGGAGACCAATCCGGCTTAAAATGTGGCATATGTCTATTGAAACCATCATCATCAATTTTATCCTCATCACTATAGATAAAATCCAAATTGGGATTTTCATTCAATTTTTTTACAACTTCATAAAGTGCATTTGGACGCAATACATCATCACAATCCATAAATGCGACAAATTCCCCTGTCGCAATTTCAAGCGCTGAGTTTGTGCAACGTGAAATATGACCATTCTCTGTTCTGTAGACAATCTTGATTTTTTCGTTTCCTTCATACTTTGCAAGAGTCTCTCTCACACTATCCCATGAAGAACAGTCATCAGCCAGACAAAGCTCCCAATTTGTATATACCTGATTAAGTACAGACTCAATACAAGGAATAAGATGTCTGTCCAGTACATTATAAACAGGTACCAAAATTGAAATCTTAGGATTATATTCAAACTTCTCATCATAGTTCTCATTTGCTTCAAGCATAGTAATCCATGTTTCATATTCCAAACTGCGATTTAATCTTGCTGCCCTGCGTGTTCTTATCTTCTCCGGAACTACTTTATGATAAATTGGTCTTGCTACTTTTTTTATATTTTGCTTGATAGTATTCATAAATAATAACCTGCACCCTTCAATTGCTTATCTTTTATCGCGCTTCAATCTCAATATATGGATTGTATACTGCATATTTATTTAATTTCTTCAAAGTCTTACCCAGAATTAATTCTAAATCATTCTCACATCCAGCCATATCCGGCTTTATCATAGATAATAATACACTCTTATCTAACATCACACAGTCTGATGAGACTGAATAACAATCTCTTGTACTTACAAGTCTGTTAAAATTTCCTGCTTCGGATCTTCCATATCCCTTAAACGGATATATAACGCTTCCTTCCTGATCTACATCTATGCCAGCCTGCAAAATATATTTCTTTTTACATATTTTTGCACCTACTGCTCCTACCTCCGGTCTTGTTATATATCCAAGCATTTCTTCTATACATTTAAAGCTCATGACTTTATATCTGTTATTGATAATCCAAATATAATCAGTTTGTATATCTTTTACAACTTCTTTTATCTGTTCTTTTGTTTCTATAAACAAGTAATTCTTATTAACGTACTTGGAACTGCACTCAATTGAATCCACACATGCCTTATCATATATTCTATAACCAACCACAATAATAGTTATTGGCGTTGTCTTACTATACCCGTATATGATGTGATAAGTCCCATGATATGGTCCTTCTTCAACCTTAGCATCAATTTTCTTTCTTTTAATATGGTCTTCAAGTGCTTTTTTTCCGGCTTTAAATGCATAAAGCTTACTATCAGGATTTTCAGATGTAGAATTTTCATGGCATCGCCAATGATATAATATCTTAGGTATATGATATATAGAATCAGTTTTTTCTGCACACCTAAGAATATAATCATAATCCTGTGCACCATCCAAGTCAGGATTTAAAATTCCAACCTGCTTAGCAATCGACATTCTTACTACAAACAAATGACAAATATAATTATTAGCTCTTAAAAGATCTATATTAAAATTCGGTTTGAAATATGGTTGGAAGCGTTTTGTACCACCAGCAACTATTTTATCTTCATCTGAATATATAATATCTGCATCAGGCTCATTCTCTAAAAGTTTTGCGCACTCAAAAAGTGCATCCGGAGCTAACATATCATCATGATCTGCAAAAACAATAAAATCTCCTGTTGCCATTTCTATAGCAGCATTTGTATTTGCTGAAATCCCATGATTTTCCTCTAAAACTTTAAATTTAATCCTTTTATCATCAGCCAGATACTTTTCAATTATATTGATAGTCTCTTTATCTTCACCAGATTTATATTCGCTAGCATCGACAATACAGAGCTCCCAATCAGAATATGTCTGTGCTTTTATAGAATCAATCATAGCTCTTAGATATTCTGCATTGGTTCTATATACCGGCACGACTATACTAAATTTATAGTCCTCTTTAAAAATGTATCTTCTTTGCAGCTCTAGCAAATTATCATCAAGTCGGTTTTTCTCCTGCCAGATTTTATATGCATTTTCTTCATCAAGCTTTCTCTTGATTTTTTTGGCAGTTGCAAACAGACCATTTTTTTTAATATTTAATACTATTCCACTATTCATATTTACATTGCATCTTCGTTGACTTCTCTTACAACACCAGTTATTTCTACACTTGAAACGCCATGACTAAATGACATATCTATCCAAGGATCATCCTTTCCAAAATAGAATACATCATCAACTTGTCTGCCATTCGTAGCTATAATATTGACATTTGCATCTTCTGCTACAATCTTCAAGTCACTAAGCGATATCGTTGTACCCTCTACCGGATCATATCTCACATGCTGGCATTTTGTCGGGAATTCATATACCTGTTTAAAGATATTACCATCCATCGGCATAACCTGAGTAAATGTAGCTCTCTCATTAAAGCCTGTTCCATCATCAAAGTAAAGCTTCGACAATTCATCGTTTTCACTCTTCTTAAACTGATATGCATCACATACCTCTTTTGCCCCACCAATCATCTTTACTTTACCATGATCAAGCCAAACAACTGTATCACACATCTCCCGTATCTGAGATATCATATGTGATACAAATAGCACTGTAGTTCCGCCACTCATCAAATCAAGCATTTTATTCTTACTTTTTTCCTGAAAGTCAGCATCTCCTACAGCTAATATTTCATCCACAATCAGTATTTCCGGATTCACAATAGTCGCCACCGAAAAAGCCAGTCTCATAAGCATTCCGGAGGAATAGTTTCTAATTGGCTGCTCTATAAACTCTCCAAGCTCAGAGAATTCAAGGATTTCATCAAACTTTTCATCCAGGAACTCTTTTGAATATCCCAGTATTGAACCATTAAGATATATATTTTCTCTGCCACTAAGATCCATATCAAAGCCACTTCCGAGCTCTAGCATTGGAACAATATTACCATGTGTTACGACAGTTCCCTCTGTAGGCTTCATAATCCCTGAGATTACCTTCAATATTGTACTTTTTCCGGCTCCGTTGTGACCTACTATTCCCACAACCTCACCTTTTTTCACATTGAAGCTCACATCTTTAAGTGCCCAGAATTCCTCATATTTAAGTTTTCCCTTCACTTTCTGGATCATGAACTCTTTCAGGCTATTCAATTTGTCATTTGCCATTCGAAAGCATATAGACACATCTTTTACTTCTATCATGTTCATAGGTCATACTCCTTAATGTTTACAGATTGAAAATAAACTTGTCCTCATTCTTTTTAAAGAACCAGAAACCAAGTATAAATGGTACAACTGATAGCAGAATACAATATAAATAATGCTGTGGTGACGGTGATACCCCATCTATGAGAATGCTTCTCACAAAGTATATAAACTGATACATCGGATTACAATGAAAAGCTTTTAATAATATAGGTGAAGTAATAATATTTTCTGTATAGAAAATAGGTGTCGCATAGAGCCACACTGTGCTCAGTACATTCCATATAAACTGCGTATCCTTAAAAAACACCATTGACGTACTAAGGAAATAGCTCATTCCCAGACTAAATATCATCATGCATATGATAGGAAATGGCAATAATATAAATGCCGGTCTAGGCCATAATCCTGTAACAAATGTCACTATGAGCAAAGGGATAAGTGAAAATCCAAGGTTTACTAATGATGACATTGCCCTTGACAGAGGGTATATATATTTAGGTACATATACCTTTGTTATAAGTGAAGAGTTTGATGTTATAGCTGAAATTCCCATAGCACAACATTCATTAAAGAAGTTGAACATAACAATTCCACTAAGCAGGTATACAGGGTAATTCGCCACTCCTGAACTAAATATAGTAGAAAATACCACATACTGAACAAGCATCATTAAGAGTGGATTCAAAAAGCTCCAACACACACCAAGCACAGAACGCTTATATTTAGTCTTAAAATCTCTCTTTACCAACTGGCTTATCAGGAACTTGTAATGTGAAACAGAATCTAAGAATGCAATAACTACTGTTTGTTTACCTGATTTCCGTTTATTTAATGATACAACAAAATAAACAATAAGAAGAATTCCTATTGCTCCCATTATTATCCAATAATAGTTACCAAACCATATTGTGTTCATTCCATCTATAGAGAGGCATAACTCCCCCTCAAGACCCTCGTTATTTACATACACGCGAGTGCTATCATCATATGATTTGGATATCTCTCCTTTTGCCATCTTGATAGAATTTCCATAGTAAAAAGAGATTTGACTGTCGCCATCCAATGATTTGCAAATCAATTCTAATGTGTAGCTTTCATTATTATCCACCTTGATTTTTTCAGGCAATTTTATATCATATGGCTGATTATCACTTAGCTCTGACATATCCACATCAATATCAGCAATATTTTTTCCGTTTGTATCTGTAATCTTCGCTTCAAGCATCCCCTCTGCGGTTTTGCCATAGGTTGCCGGTGTAACTGTCACCCCTTCAAGATACTGGCTATCAACCGTAAATGTCTGCTTAATTGTATCTCCCTCAGCAAACTCTCCTACAACCTGAGACTGTGAGACAGTATCACTCTGAGTTTCCTGGTAGTGAAACTGCTTACTTGACACTAAATATACTAAACATATAGAAGCAAAATAAACCAACAATGTTATTCCAAATACTTTTTTTATAAATTTTTCTTCCATAACAATTAAATTCTTTCCTAATCTAAAATATTATTTGTCACTAAATGCCTAAGAATTATACTCTCTACTGATACTTTTGTCAAATCATCCCCACACAGCCTGTCCCAGCCGTCTCATGGTCCCGGTCTTATACATATCATTTTCCTTATAAAACCGTTGTCTCACGAGTCTGGATTTGCCTTCCAGTGCCGCATACCTTACTGCCAGACTGTCAGCAGGCAGATTATATGTTTTTGCAAATTCTCTCGCCTGAAGCCGTCCAAGCCTCATGCTCTCCTGTATCTGTTTTTTCTGCCAGACACGGCGCACAATATATGAGAGCTTATTTATCCCAAGTGCTCCCAGGCTGTTGTCTCCATGCTGTCTATACAGTATGGTGGGCTCATCTATGAATGCTGTTTTACCAAACTGTGCAGCTACAAGTGCTGCCCACCAGTCATGCATTATTGTGTTGTCTATATCGGTGATGTGAAGCATCTTATCTCTTAAAGCTCTGTTTATCATCATTGTACAGCCTGTCACAGAATTCTGCAATATAAACTGGTTGATCGTACGCTTGTGACAGTCAAGACTCTGGTATCCGCTCATCGTGTCCGCTATTGTATTCAGCTCGCTATCTACCACGCGAAGCTCCGTATATACCAGGCACGGAACATCTGCTTTGTTCTCAATAGTAAGCATCTTATCATATGTCAGCTCTATCTTTTTATCCAGCCACACATCATCCTGATCACAGGTCATATAGTATGGCGCTTCCACCTGACCGAACAGGTAGAAAAAGTTATATTTTGCTCCACCGGTTGATTTACCATCTATCAGATGTATCTTGTCGGGGTATTTTTCCACATAGCTTTCTACTGCAGCTATCGTGTTGTCCGTAGAGCCATCATCGTGTATATATAGTTCCCAGTCCTTGCAGGTCTGCGACAGGATAGAGTCTATCTGCTGACATATATATTTCTCTCCATTGTATGTAGCCATTAGAATGGCTATCTTGTCTGTGCTATGCATTCTTCCTCTTCCACTTTCTTCCGGCCCTGTTGCCCAGAAACTTTGCCGCACTGTCAAATATGCAGTGCACTGCTGCTCCTATCTTGAACTGCTTTAGGAGCTTTTTTTCTATGAAAATCACCATCCTGATGCCCTCACCTGTGGTGCCGTCACGCTTTATCTCATCCTTATAGGTCTCCATAAAGACCGCTACATCAAAGTTGCGCTTGTACTGCTGCTTAAATGTATAGTTGTGTGAGTGATACACCTGTGCTGTGGCACAATAGCCTATCTTGTATCCTGCCCTAAGTGCCCTGGCTGCCATCAGCATATCCTCATTTGTGAGCAGTGGGCTTTCAAAGCCGCCTATGCCTTCAAAGAAATCACGTCTGTAGGCTGAGCATACATCCGAGAAGAAATATGCCTTTATCCCTAGTCGTGGTATATCCTCTTTACTTCTGACAAAGCTTTCCGCAGGATAATTAAACTCCCTGACTAATGCCTCGTCAGGCTTAGCCTCCCTTCTCGGGAGCTGTCTGGCTGATATCATAACGACTTCTTCGTTTTCAAAGCCTGCCAGCATATTTTCAACATAGTGTTCATCTGAAGGCAGCGCATCCTGCGACAGAAACATCACTATATCACCATTTGACATGGCTACAGCATAGTTTCTCGTGCCACCATGATCAAATTCGCTTCTCTTGACCTTTAGTGTCCTAAAGCCTGCCTGCTCTGCCATGCGCACTGTGGCATCCTCGGATTCTGAGTCTATCACTATTATCTCATCGGGCTTACGTGTCTGCCTGCCCAGTATATCTATCAGACCGGGCATATACTCTGCAGCGTTGAGAGTAGGTATTATGAGACTTATTGTTATACTATTTAAATCCAATTTCTTCATCATATTTCTCACATATGTTCTGATTATTGTGCTCCATCCTCCCTGATTACAGAGAAAACGGTTCTGAAAAGTATCTTTATATCCATCCAAAGCGAGCAGTGCTCCACATAGTACATCTCCATCCTCTGGCGCTCTCCGCTCTCATAGGTGGCATTGTTTCTGGCATATGCCTGCCAGTAGCCTGTCAGTCCCGGCTTTACGCTCAGAAGCTTTGCGATGTCCTTACCGTATATCTCGGTTTCCTTCTCCACGATTGGACGCGGTCCCACTATGGAGAGTTCGCCCTTAAGTATGTTGATTAGCTGTGGCAACTCATCAAGGCTGGTCTTTCGCAGGAAGCCTCCTATTTTTGTGATTCGAGGATCATTGTCTATCTTGAATTCCTTTACATACTGCTCAAGCTGTTCAGGTGTCAGTATCTTTTCCAGATCACCTGCGTTCGTCTTCATGCTCCTGAACTTGTATACAGATATTTTTTTCCCCTTATAGCCGACTCTTGTGTGCCCATAGAACACGCTGCCGCCATCACTCATTCTGATTATCACAGCGAGTATGATAAACACCGGTGACAGTACTATAAGTCCAAGCAGTGAGGCAACAATATCCACCAGACGCTTTATAAATCTGTATACCGGCTTTCCGCTGTCTTCAGTGGCCGGATATGCCTGTATGTCATAGCTTAAAGGCTCTCTATCCTTCACTAGCTCGCTCAAGCATCTCATCTCATCAACCAGCTGTGCCGGCATGACAAGCTCTCTCTTTGACACAGACCTGCAAAGAGGACATACTGCCCTGAAAATAATCCTCAGATCAAGGCCCACCGTCCAGTTCAATATATATTCCTGGTCGTACTCGCTTTGCTCCTCCTCGGTAAGCAGCCTGTGTTCCCTGCTGTATACCTGCCAGAAGCCTATGATTCCGGGCTTTACCGATAGACTTTTTCTGTGAAATGCAGAGTATTCTATAAACTCCGGCAGTGATGGAGCAGGATTTCCCACCATGCTCATATCTCCCCACAGCACATTCCAGGCTGATGGCAGATTTTCAATCCTTAATGCCCTAAGCATTCTTCCAACCGGTGTAAATCTCGGGTCTTTTTCCTTCTTTCCATCCAGTATCCATTTGTCATATCTATCCCTCGCATCCATATACATGGTGCGGAATTTATAGTAATAAAATCTTCGTCCGTTTTTGCCGACTCTGACAAGCGATATGAGCACCGGGCCATGGTCACCTGTGACTATTTTGCCTATAAATGCAACAAGCCACACAGGCACTATAAGTATGCTTCCGGCCACACCAAACAGCAGATCTATCAGCTTTTTAATAAGCAGATGCCTTACGCGGTATGTCTTATTCTTCCATGTGACCACTGCGTATTTTCCAAGGAAATCCATATAGTGCTCACCGACCTTGGCCTCATACTCATTGACATTCAGGTGCACTGTCTTGCCCATCTCATTGAGCACTGTAACAAACTCTCTCTGCTTAAACGGATAGTTGTCCGGCAGATGTACAAACACTGAATCTATCTCTGCTGTTGATATCACCTGAAGCAGGTTATCGGCAGTTGCGACGACCTCTATCTTGTCTACTATCTCACCGACCATATCACAGTCCAGAATTGCAATATTCGATATACGAAAATCCCAGTTTCTTGTGGTCTTTATCTTTTTTATCACTCGCTCCACCTGGTCTGAGGTGGTGACAAGCATAATTTTCTCATTGGCCCCTGAGCGGTGATATTCCTTTGTCACCAGTCTTTTCAGCAGCTGTCTGACTATCACAGTGAATATGGTACTCAGTATGAAGGTAATACCCATCTGCCCTCTGGAGAAATATTCACTTGTTTTTGTAAAGTATACACAGCCGACTGTGATTGCACCCACATATACATACATTTTCAGGACATTGTATATTTCAGGAAATATCTTTCGGTTTATCAGATTATCATCTGCAAATGCCACGAAATGTACTACCACATATGCCACCAGCTCCACCAGAAATAGTGTAAGATAGTGCTCTGTATGGTTTATAAGTCCTGTTCTAAAGAAACCGAACTTGTACCAGTTTGCAATCAGATAAGATGTAAACATCACAATTATATCAAGAAGTACCTCAAGGTACTGGATTATCCATTTTTTTGAGTTCATATCTTTCTCCCGGATTTTTCCTTATCAGCAGTATCTATACCGGCAAGCAGTACAAGCAGGAAAGGATTATATGCCATCTCCAGCAGATGGTGTTCCATAAAGGAGTGCACTCCAATCATGACTATTGCTGCAAAAAGCACATATTGCTTTGCTCCTATTGCCTTGTGACCAATAAATATTAATAATATCAGCACTACAGCAAACACTATTATTCCATACTCAAACAGCATCCTAATATACATATCATCTATAAAGAAATACTTTGCAGGGTCTATCCCGGTCGGGTCTGCAACACCTCCCCAGCCCTGTTCCTCTATAAACTGTCCAAATGGCTTGATGCTATACTCACTCCACACTTTGTGGCTCACCATCAGCCTTTGAGACAGTACAGAGTCTATTTTAACCATTATAGCATTGCTCTCACTATAAAAATAGCTGAGTGCAAGAAAAAGACCCGCCCACACTATCGGCAGATATTTAAATATCTCACACACCCTGCGCGCCAGATTTTTCCTCTCAAGCAGATAAATCAGACCCATCAAAACCAAAAATCCTGTCAGGCAGACTGTTCCTGTAAATGCTCCTGCTTTTATATATATAAATACAGCTGCCGCAATTACGATAAGCCATCTAAGCCATGCCGTATATCTGTATTTTTCGTTTTCCCATACTCTCTTCCATATACCAAGGCAGCTCACCGCCAATATCAGATAAAATATATGTGCCGCAAAGTCCGTCGGATATATGATGCCGTATGAATGTCTGGCTGCTGCTGCATTTCTAGGTGAATAGCCTATCACATCCGCTATCATACCTGTCTGACTTGCTATAGCTGCCACTATAAGCATGACCGATACAACCGCCGTATATACCTTTAGTATATTGTCAAACCTCACATTTTTTGCCCCGGCAATAAGTAGTACCGGCTGCAGCAGTTCATAATAACCGGTTTGTAAGCCTACTATTCCAAATATAAGAACAACTACGGCAATTGCAAGCTGCTCTTTTCTGCTGTAATATCCGGAAAAAAGGACCTTGGCTCCTGTATACAAAACCATCGCTGCAAGAAAAAGCTTAAAGGTTCCTACCAGCACCTGCTGCGAGAACATAGTAGTCTCGTATACACATTTTGCCAGCACAATACCATATAATATAAAGTATCCTACATCCCATCTGTTAATTTTCTGTGTTGAAATCGATTTATTTTTGTCCATAAAAGATATTTTACCATATTTGATATATAATTGCCACATTTCAAAAAATTATAACAAAAATTTAATAAAAGCTACAGTTTATGCGTCTCCGCTCAACTGTAGCCTTTAAAATCGACCTATTTAATTACTTCAGGTCATCATCTGTAATTGTTTCACCATTCATAACCTTCTGTATCAACTGTTTAGCATGCTCTACGCTGCTCTCATCCGGAATAGTAACATAAACTTTCTGAATAGGCATAGAATATGTTGTTTTCTTGGTACCCTGACCAGTTACTGCAAATGACTTAATATTCCAGCTTCCTCCCTCTGACAGCTGCATATTGATAAGAGATGAAATATCTGAGCTTTTAAAATCCATGGAAATCATTCCCTCAAGACTGTCAAGAATACCGGAGTAGTTGGTCAATAATGCCGTACTGTTTGTCATCTTATCTATTACTGCTGAAATAAGATCCATCTGATGGCGTCCCCTGCCATTATCTCCGTCCGGAAGATTATGCCTCTCACGGGCATATGCCAATGCTTCCTCTCCGTTTAATTCATTTGGACCCTTTGAAAACTTGTAAGAATCCATAGATGAACTAAATGCCTGTTCAGAATTCACAGTAACTCCACCTATTTGGTCTATAAGAGTCTCAAAACCTGTGAAATTAATCTGAGCATAGTAGTTGATTGTATCCAGATCATATACTGAAGCCAATGTCTTCATTGAACAATCTATACCATACAATCCACAATGTGTCAGTTTATCCTTTGTCCCATGAGATACCGACGTTTCAACATAGTAATCTCTAGGTGTATTTAACAATAACACCTGTCTACTCTCAGGATTGACAAAAGCCAGAATATTTACATCGCTTCGGCTCTTTGCAAGCTTCTTGCTTCTGGTATCTGATCCACTGATATATACAACGAACGGCTCCTTTGTCACCTGAACATCCTTTTCTGTCTTCTCAACCTCATATGTCTTAGTATAAGCATACAATACCTTTGTCTTTGTTTCAAAATCTTCATACCCCTCTGTATCTGTGATAACAGATACATATGAGGTATTGAGTATCATCGCCTTTACCTCACCCGAATAAAGGGCATCCACCATCTCTATTGCAGACGCATATGGCTTTGTATTGATTGTACTGTCTGTTTTTTTATTAATATCATCTATTGTTTCCTTTGTCTCTTCATATCCATATGAATCAGTATATGCAAAGGTATAATCCTTGGCATCATCAATAGTCTCAGCGGGATCATCCTTCATAACATAGACAACAATCTTATCCTCCATGACATTTTTATTTCCGGTCATATCATTAAGTGTGCCCATCACCTTGCTAAGCACAGACGTGCCATATAAGCTACATATGATAACCAGTATAGATATAAATGTTCCCAATCCTCGCTTAAAATAGCCCGACGCTTTTGGTTTCATTATGTTTTGTCCTAAGTGAACAAGTGCAAACACCAGGAACTCCATAATTAATAAACCCCCGGCTGCAAACATGATATACTTTGCAGGTAACATTTTTGTTTTTACAGCCATAGCAAATATCATAGCACTAGCAATAAGCTGTAAAACCAATAATACCCTTGCAAATATTATCCATTTTGTAGCCTTTTTCTTTTTCTTCATTTGTTTCTCCTTCTATCTATAAATACATAGTACTTATCTATTTTAACAAATGATTTTGATTTTTCAATATTTTAACAATGATTATAACAAAATTAATAATTTTTTTTAAAATTTAAATGTGTTTTCCAGTGTCTCCCACTTCTGATCCTTATCACTCAAGTTGATTGGTGTGCCATCCTCAAGTGTGTATCCGCTTCCGTCAGCGCTTCCCGGATACTCTCCGACAAGCTGTGGCCACTCGATGCCGATTGCAGGATCATTCCATGCAAGGCCGCTCTCATCTCCAAGGTGCCAGAAATCTGTTACCTTGTAGCAGAACTCTGCTACATCTGAGAGTACTAAAAATCCGTGTGCAAAGCCCTCCGGAATAAGGAACTGCTTCTTGTTCTCCTCTGTGAGCTCTACTCCGAACCACTTGCCGTATGTCTTTGAATCGCTTCTTAAGTCTACAGCCACATCAAATACTGAGCCTTTTACTGCACGCACAAGCTTTGCCTGTGGGTATTCCTTCTGGAAATGGAGTCCGCGGAGCACTCCCTTTGTGGAGCATGACTGATTATCCTGTACGAACACTCTGTCAATGCCAGCTTCCTGCATATCCTTTGAATTGTATGTCTCCATAAAGTATCCACGGTTGTCTCCATGCACTGTAGGCTCGATGATGCAAAGTCCTTCGATTCCACCTACGTTTTTCTGTACTTTAATCTGTCCCATGATTTCTATGTCCTTTCTTGTATTACGTGAACATCCCAACATCTAACTCAACCTCGCTACTTCGTAGCTTCTTTGCTCACTAAAATTCTATCTCCTGCAGATATCTGTGCAGCGCATCCTGCCATGTAGGGAGTGGCTTAAATCCATTCTCCACGAGCTTGCTCTTGTCCAGTCTGCTGTTAAACGGACGTGCTGCCTTTGACACACCGTACTCTGCTGTTGTAACAGGTGCTACTGTAAGTCTGTCCTCAGAATACTCTGTATGACCAAGCTCCACTGCCTGCTTAAAGATTTCCTTTGTAAAATCATACCAGCTTATATATCCACCCTCGTTTGTAGCGTGATAGTAACCGTATTTATCAGTCTCTATCATATCTACGAGCAATCTTGAAAGGTCGAGTGTATATGTCGGTGTACCAATCTGGTCACTTACTACTGTAAGCTTATCGTGTGTCTTGCCGACATTTAGCATTGTCTTGATGAAGTTCTTGCCGTTTACACCAAATACCCATGCTATACGCACTATAAAGTACTTCTCAAGTGTATTTGCCACTGCAAGCTCTCCGTCAAGCTTTGTCTGTCCATATACATTGAGTGGTGCATAGTCCTTGCAGTCAGGCTGCCATGGTGTGGTGCCCTGTCCGTCAAATACATAATCTGTGCTGATATATACCATCTTGGCATCTATCTTCTTGCAGGCATCTGCAATATTCTGTGTGCCGTCTGCGTTGATTGCATGCACCTTTGCTTTTTTATCATCATCCTCGGCCAGATCCACAGCTGTCCATGCTGCACAGTGTACTACTACGTCAGGCTTAAGCTCTGTGATTGTTTTTTCCACTGCATCACGGTCTGTGATATCGAGTGAGACATATGGCAAAGTTGTAACTGCTGTGCCATCGTCTGCTCCGCTATACTGTGGTGCTATATCTGTTCCGATTCCTTCGTAACCGCGTGCTGCCAGGTCGTTCATTACGTCGTGTCCGAGCTGACCTGCAACTCCTGTAACAAATACTTTCATTTTGGGTCTCCTTTTTACAAATATTCGTAAACAGGCCCAACATATATGCGCAATCCCGCATGCTTTGGCATGCTTTCCCGCTGCTTACGCAGCTAAGATTGCTTATATACGTTGTTCCTGCTCTATTCTAGAGCCTCAAAGAATCAAAATGCGCTTATGTAAGCGAGCTTACAACACACATTTCGATTCTTCAAGGTTTACGAATAGCAGTTATCTATTCGCGTACATCTTCTCGTAATAGTTCTGGTACTCTCCGCTGATGATTGTCTCCCACCACTCACGGTTATCAAGGTACCATTTGATTGTCTTCTTGATGCCGTCCTCAAACTTGGTCTCTGGGAGCCATCCGAGCTCGTTGTGGATCTTTGTAGGGTCGATTGCGTAACGCATATCATGGCCCTTACGGTCTCCTACGAATGTGATAAGGCTCTCCGGCTTATTGAGCTCCTTGCAGATAATCTTTACGATTTCAAGGTTTGTCTTCTCATTATGTCCACCTACGTTATAAACCTCTCCTACACGTCCGTTGTGGATGATAAGGTCGATCGCCTTGCAGTGATCCTCTACATAGAGCCAGTCACGCACGTTCTCGCCTGTTCCGTATACCGGGAGTGGCTTATCATTAAGTGCATTTGCTATCATAAGAGGGATAAGCTTCTCTGGGAAATGGTATGGTCCGTAGTTGTTTGAGCAACGGCTGATTGTTACAGGAAGTCCATATGTGCGGTGGTAAGCAAGCACGAGTAAGTCTGCTGCTGCCTTTGATGATGAATATGGGCTTGATGTATGGATTGGTGTATCCTCATGGAAGAAAAGGTCAGGGCGGTCAAGTGGCAGATCTCCGTATACCTCATCTGTTGATACCTGGTGATATCTTTTAATGCCATACTTGCGGCATGCGTCCATAAGTACTGATGTTCCGATGATATTTGTATCAAGGAATACCTGTGGGTTTTCGATTGAACGGTCAACGTGTGACTCTGCTGCGAAGTTTACAACCATATCAGGATGCTCTTCCTCAAATAATTTGTATACGGCGTCACGGTCTGTGATGCTCTCCTTTACGAAACGGAAGTTTGGATTGTCCATTACAGGCTCAAGTGTTGAGAGATTTCCTGCATATGTGAGACAGTCTAAGCATACGATACGATAATCCGGATATTTGTTAAGCATGTGAAATACGAAATTGCTTCCGATAAATCCTGCTCCACCTGTTACGATAATTGTCATTTTGATTTCCTCCTGATTCCCGCTTTTTGCAAGCGAGATTTAAATTATTTCTATTAACTTAATCTACTAACTAACGCAATGTCGATTTTACTATAATTAGTACAGTTGCTCGCGGTATTTTCCATCAAGTACATCCTTTAAGTACTGTCCGTACTGGTTCTTCTTTACGAGCTCATATGTCTTTAATACTTCATCCTTTGTAATCCAGCCGTTTAAGTAAGCGATTTCCTCAAGACATGCTATCTTGCGGTGCTGATGTGTCTCGACTGTCTTGACAAAGTTTGTGGCATCTACAAGACTCTCATGTGTTCCTGTATCAAGCCATGTGAAGCCCTGTCCTAAAAGCTCTACATTGAGTGCCTTTTTCTCAAGATAGATTCTGTTAAGGTCTGTTATCTCAAGCTCTCCTCTTGCTGATGGCTTAAGGTTCTTTGCGTACTCTACTACATTGTTGTCGTAGAAGTAAAGACCTGTGACACAGTAATTGCTCTTTGGATGCTCCGGCTTTTCCTCGATTGAAATAGCCTTTCCCTCTTTATCGAACTCTACGATACCGAATCTCTCAGGGTCATCTACATAGTAGCCGAATACTGTGGCGCCCTTACCGCTCTTAGCGTTTTCAACTGCGGCCTTGAGTCTCTTATTGAGTCCGTGTCCTGCGAAGATGTTGTCTCCGAGAACCATTGCTACTGTATCATCACCGATGAATTTCTCACCAATAACGAATGCCTGTGCAAGTCCGTCAGGACTTGGCTGTACCTCGTAGGTGAGGTTGACACCAAACTGATGTCCGTCTCCTAAGAGCTCCTTGAATCTTGGTGTATCCTGTGGTGTTGAAATGATCAGGATATCTCTGATACCTGCATTCATAAGCACTGACATAGGATAGTAGATCATTGGCTTGTCATAAATTGGAAGTAACTGCTTTGATGTTACCATTGTGAGTGGGTAAAGACGTGTGCCTGAACCTCCCGCTAATATAATACCTTTCATGTTGTTCTCCTTCAAACTGAAACTACGTGCTGCATTTGATGCTTTCGGTCTGTAGAATCCACTGACCTGATTCATCATTTACCTGCATTATAAAAGGTGCCCCAAGGGCACCTTCAAGTACTTTTTTATATTTTTAGCATTTTTCACAAAATATATGCTTATAATATCCTGTTTTTAAATCATTTTCGTGCAATAAATACACCTGCATCCTTTGTGATATGGAACCCTCCCTCTGTCTTCTTTCTGACAAATGCCGCAAATTCCTTATAGCGGTCCACAATATACCTGTTCTGGTTGCCGTGGCACGAAAGCACATACTCTATCACAGGCTCTGCTTTTTCTACCACAAGCTCATCCTCGTACCCATGCCAGCTTACATCACCAAAGTATTTTCCAAGTATTGCCTCACCATTTTCTTTACCGAATTGCTCATACAGCCTTTCCGCTGACAGCTCTATGCGGTCATCAAACTCCTGTACCAGGTCGTTTATTTCCTTCATATGCCGTGAGCTGTATGTACTGCACACAAACACGCCACCGGGCTTTAGCACCCTTTGGATTTCACTGCACACGGCATCCAGATTGTCACAATAGAACAGTACATGGTCTGCTATCACGCAGTCATACGATGCATCCGGCTTATACAGCCTGTGGGCATCCATCACCTCATATGTGAAGCGCTTGTCGTCTGCACCTACATTTCTCGTCGCATCCCTTACCATGCCATACGATATATCAGTCAGGGTTATCTGCATATCTGCCGGTATCCTGTCTATGTTCTGTGTCCAGAGAGAGGCATCACCACAGCCCACCTCAAGCACCTTTTCCCCCTCAAAAAAGCTGCACTCATCAAATACCCAGCTAAACCAGCTCACCGGATTCATCGAGAAATCCCTGTGCAGATTGATTCTGGCTGATATATTTGAAGCATCCCTGTACTGCTGCTTTAGCTTTTGCTCCATCTCGTTTATATTAACCAGCTCCAGCATATGACTCCAGTCCACACTTCGCCCCTCGTCTATCACCTCTGAAGCCTCCTGCAGTGCTGATTTCATAAGCTTCATCTGCTCTATCCTCTCCTCCACGAGACCAAGCTGCATGTGAAGCGACTCAGACATGACATTGCTGTCCGTGTTTCTGAGTGTCATCTCCTTGATATCATCCAGGGAAAATCCCAGATATTTGAGGAACAGTATCTGCTGTAGACGCGCAAAGTCGTCATCATTATAGAATCTGGCTCCGTTTTCGTTTACGTAGGATGGTTTTAAAATATTGTGCTCGTCATAGTACCTGATGGTCTTTTTTGTAATATGCGCTTTTTTTGCAAATTCTCCTGAGGAGTAGTAGCCGGGTAGTTTCATCGTTGCGTTGCCTTTCCTCTTATTTTCTTACTTTTGAACTTCCTATATCTAAGTATATCATAATTTTCTAATACAGGATTTATTAATATTTACTTATTTTCATTGTTTCTGCTTGTTTTTCCGGAAAATGTACTTATAATTATAATATCACTATGCAACAAGGAGAAAACAATGAAATACGATTATATAGTAGTAGGTTCCGGTCTCTACGGAGCCATCTTCGCCCATGAGGCAAAGGCCAAGGGCAAATCAGTGCTTGTTGTGGACAAGCGTCCTAACATAGCAGGAAATGTCTACACCGAAAAGCAGGAGGGCATCAATGTACACATGTACGGAGCCCACATATTCCACACCAATGACAAGAGGGTCTGGAACTACATCACACAGTTTGCTGAGTTCAACCGCTTCACAAACAGCCCTGTAGCAAACTACAAAGGTGAGCTGTACTCAATGCCTTTCAATATGTACACCTTCAACAAGATGTGGGGTGTGGTGACACCGGAGGAGGCTGCTGCAAAGATTGAGGAGCAGAAAAAGGAAATCACCGGCGAGCCAAAAAATCTCGAGGAGCAGGCTATCTCGCTCGTTGGACGTGATATCTATGAGAAGCTCGTGAAGGGCTACACTGAGAAGCAGTGGGGTCGTGATTGTAAGGAGCTTCCGGCTTTCATCATAAAGCGTCTTCCTGTTAGACTTACCTTTGACAACAATTACTTCAATGCTCTTTATCAGGGTATTCCAATCGGTGGATACACCAAGATGGTTGAGAATCTGCTCGACGGCATTGAGGTCAGACTAAATACCGACTACCTTGAGCACAAGGCTGAGCTTGATGCTCTTGCTGACAAGGTTGTATACACAGGTCCGATTGACGCATACTTTGGCTTTAAGCTAGGTACTTTGGAGTACCGCTCAGTGCGCTTTGAGAATGAGACCCTCGATATTCCTAACTTCCAGGGAAATGCCGCTGTCAACTATACAGACCGCGAGACTCCATGGACACGTATCATCGAGCACAAGTGGTTCGAGTTCGGTAAGGATGAGGATGGAAATGATCTGCCAAAGACTATTATCAGCCGTGAGTACTCTTCTGAGTGGAAGGCAGGCGATGAGCCTTACTACCCTGTAAACGATGAGAAAAACGGACAGCTCTACGCCAGGTATAAGGAGCTTGCCGATAAGGAGACCGGTGTTATATTCGGTGGTCGTCTCGGCGAGTACAAGTACTACGATATGGATACTACCATTGCTTCTGTACTTGATATGTGTGAGAAGGAGCTTGGCTAATAGTCAGGCTTCCCACAAAATGCTTTGTTCATGTCATATTCAAAAGCGCCATGGCAATTTACCATGGCGCTTTTATTTACAATTTTTTTCCGGCCAGATTTATCTCAGCCGCAGGAATATGCTCTCTAAGACACTCATATCCATACTCCTTCGAATATGCATATATAGCCGGAAGCTGTCTTGACAGAAAGAGTGCCGGTGCTTCTGTCACAGAGTATGCGCCACAGTGCCCGAACTCAAGAACATCACCAAGCTCAAGTTTCTTGAGCTTCACCTCGCGTACCAGCACATCTGCCACTGTACAGAGGCTTCCGCAGAGTGTATAGTCTGTGTCCGGCAGTTCTGTGAATTCCACACCGGTTCTTTCTTCATTTTCTGATACTTCACAACCATTGAATGTGTTTCCTATCGGACCTGCTGTTCCTTTTATTTCTCCCAATTTTTCACCAAAATTTATTTCGTCAGCTCTATATATACTGATCGGTGGCACCTGCATTGCCATCCTCTGCCCGAAGTAATTCAGGTGGTGGATTCCTCCATCCAGAATCGCATAATTGGCATCACCTGTCGATTTTAAGT
>OMAL01000088.1_pt1 | contig 77879 bp, 65 predicted proteins | sample 1644711 | NCBI WGS metagenome assembly OMAL01 (sample SAMEA103958122, study PRJEB25191) | human gut metagenome | biome: human-associated habitat [ENVO:00009003]; feature: intestine environment [ENVO:2100002]; material: feces | place: Germany | collected 2013/2015 | reverse complement strand
TTAAAGCGGTACGCGAGCTGGGTTCAGAACGTCGTGAGACAGTTCGGTCCCTATCCGGCGCGGGCGGAGGATATTTGAGAGGAGCTGTCCTTAGTACGAGAGGACCGGGATGGACGGACCACTGGTGTATCTGTTGTCGACCAACGGCATGGCAGAGTAGCCAAGTCTGGAAGGGATAAACGCTGAAGGCATCTAAGCGTGAAGCCCCCCTCAAGATGAGATATCCCTCCTTCGGGAGTAAGACCCCTTGAAGACTACAAGGTAGATAGGGCAGAGGTGGAAGCATGGCAACATGTGGAGCTGACTGTTACTAATAGGTCGAGGGCTTAATCTGGTTAATAACGAAGAAAAACAGATCGGATTTGTATGAAGTTTTGAAGGTACAAACCTTAATAATCCTCGATAGCTCAATGGTAGAGCACTCGGCTGTTAACCGAGTTGTTGTAGGTTCGAGCCCTACTCGGGGAGTTTTTTAGTATAATATATGGTGACATAGCCAAGTGGTAAGGCCCCGGTCTGCAACACCGTCATCGCCGGTTCAAATCCGGCTGTCACCTCTCTTAAAATGACTACATCAGTTTATGATGTGGTCTTTCTTTTATATAATTTGCAAATAAAATATATTGTGAATTTTATTTAATATACGTAATATGTGTTGCAAAGATTTCATTATTTTTAAATTTTCTACATTACTTTTCAGGATGCTACACTAAATTAATAAAGAGAAATATAAGTCTGATAAACAGAATTATATTTCTCTTTTTTAACAACTCTTATCCTTTTTTGAATAGTTGTAGTAGTATTATTATTCCTCTTCAGGATATTTCATACCCCATTCGGTTCTTATATCAGACATGATTTTCATAACATCATATGTATACTGACTGTGAATGAGGTTTTCTATTTCATCGGATGATGCAGAGTTTATGGCTTTTTCCATATCACATACTTCGTAATAAAGTGCATCTGATGTATCACCTGCATCAATTACTTCTTTATGACCATTCTCTGTGTATGTAATAGTTGCCTGCATTCCTCTTGGATACTCAAAGATTTCTACATATGCTTTGTCAAAAGATAGTGTAGCGCGTTTTGGCTGTTTGGAATGTAGAGATAATGTGACTGTTGCCATCTCGGCAGCATCATTCATAAGCAGAATGCCTGCCTGTTCATCAACACCGGTCGGAGCATATCTAACCTGTGACAATACATGCGACGGTGTTTCCTTGAAGAACCAGCGGATGAGAGAAAGTGAGTAAACACCAATATCAAGCAGTGCTCCTCCTGCAAGCTTACGGCTGAAAAACCTATTTGTCATATTGTAATCTTTGTAGCTTCCAAAATTGACCTGAATTAAATTGAGTCTGCCGAGTTGTCCACTTGAAATTATTTTATTTAACTTTTTATAAACAGGCATATGATATATAGTCATGGCTTCAGCAAGAATTACGTTATTTGCTTTGGCCAATGAGATTGCCTCATCGAGCTCTGTAATATTTAATGTGATAGATTTCTCACAGAGTACATGCTTTCCATTAGAAAGGGCTTTTCTTAAATAATTAATGTGAGTATTGTGTGGAGTGGAGATGTAAATGATATCCACATCAGGATCATAAAAGACGTCATCAATGTTGTCATATACCTTTGAAATGCCATATTTTTGTGCAAAAGCTTGAGCCTTTTCATGAGTCCTGTTGGCAACTGAATAAAGAGTGCGCCCTTCCTTTGAGAGAGCCTGCGCGAGCTCATTAGCTATTACGCCGCAGCCGAGTGTGGCCCAATTAAGCTGTTTCATATGAATTCCTCCTTTTTTAATAAGGTACTGTAGCTGTGAAGATATATAAATTATTACAAATTCAGCTAAATTACAAAATATCAACTTAAATCATAAAATATGCACCGAAATCACAATATATGTACCTTAATGAAGATATTCTAGCATGATGATTTATGAATTACAATATATTTAGAAATGAAACAGTCAAAATCAGTCAAAGTTAGATTGATGCAAAATCTAAATTAGTCAATTTGAACTATTAATATTAATTATAAATTAGTAATAGAAAAGATACTAAAAATAGTAATTAGGCAAGTATTAATGATATATATAGTATATTCTGCACAAAAATGAACGTTACATTTGCATATATTGCACAATTTTAAAACTTGCTTTATATATTTTCAACAATTTTTAGTGTGATTATTTGTGAATATAAATGACGGATTATGATTGACAATGACGGATTATGAAAATATAATTATACTACAAGTTAAATGAATGTTGAAATGTTTAATACAGTAATTTGAAAATGAGCATTAAATAAATGGCTTATAAAATAAGTCTTTGAATAGTTTGATAAACAGGGGGGATTAGATGCTGGCGGAAGATAGATGCAAAAAAATACTCGATATATTAGATTCGATGGGAAGTGTGACTGTTCAGCAGCTTATGGATGAGCTTGATATATCTGAGTCAACAATCAGGCGTGATCTGGTTGCAATGGACAAGAAGGGTTATCTCACCAAGGTACATGGTGGTGCGATTGCAAATAATACGAATATCCATACTCAGGATGAGAAGGTTATCAACAGGCTTAAGCAGAATCGCAGCGAAAAGGAACAGATTGCCAGATATGCGGCATCACTTATTGTGGATAATGATTTTGTTTATATAGATGCCGGTACTACAACGGCAGTCATGATTGATTATATTACTGCAAAGAATGTGGTTTTTGTTACAAACTCTCTGACTAATGCCAAGAGAATTTCCGATAGGGGATATACAGTATATATTCTGGGTGGCGAGTTCAAGTCTACTACTGAGGCTATTGTCGGAGATGAGGCCGTTGTGACGCTCGATAAATACAATTTTACGAAGGGCTTCTGGGGAACCAACGGAATTACTGTGAAGAATGGATTTACGACTCCGGAGATAAAGGAGGCCATGATTAAAAAGAAATCCATGGAGAATAGCAAGGAGAAATACATTCTTGCGGATGACAGTAAGTTTTCACAGGTATCAAGTATCAAGTTTGCTGATTTTGAGGATGCTGTAATTATTACAAATGCACTAAGCAATGACAACTATAAGAAATACAAAAATATTAAGGAGGTCTAACATGATTTATACGGTTACTTTTAATCCATCACTAGATTATATAGTTGATGTAACAGATTTTAAGACAGGAGTGGTCAATAGAACGACTGGAGAGAAGATTTTTGCAGGTGGTAAGGGCATCAATGTTTCCATGGTTCTTAAGAATCTTGGAATGAGCAATACTTCACTTGGTTTTACAGCGGGTTTTACAGGAAATGAAATTAAAAGACTTCTAGGAAAAAAAGGCGTTGATACTGATTTTATAGAGGTGGAGGATGGTATTTCACGTATCAATGTGAAGCTTCGCTCAAATGAGGAATCCGAGATTAATGGTCAGGGACCGGTAATCACTGAGGACAACATTAAAAAACTCTATGAGAAGCTTGACTGCTTAAAGGAGTCTGATGTGCTTGTGCTCGCAGGAAGTATTCCTGATGTAATGCCTTCATCAATGTATATGGATATCATGAAGCATCTTGAGGGCCGCGGAATAAATATAGTGGTTGATGCGACAAGAAATCTGCTCACAAATGTACTTGCATATAAGCCATTCCTCATAAAGCCAAACAATCATGAGCTCGGTGAGATATTCGGGGTTGAGATTACAGACAAGGACGATGTGATAAAATATGCAAAGAAGCTTCAGGAGCAGGGCGCAAGAAACGTGCTTGTCTCAATGGCAGGTGACGGAGCAGTGCTTGTGACCGAGGATGGACAGGAATTTAAGGCACAGGCTCCTAAAGGAAAGCTCAAAAACTCTGTAGGCGCAGGTGATTCGATGGTAGCCGGATTTGTTTACGGATACCTCAAATCAAATGATTATAAGCAGGCATTTATTTATGGAGTATGTACAGGAAGTGCAAGTGCATTTTCTGAGGAGCTGGCTACAAAGCCTGAGGTTGAAGCACTTATTGATAAATGGGACAGTGCTTCCAATTAAACAAACGGTATCAAAAAGGTTGATATAAATAATTAATATATTCTATTAGGAGGAATGATGTATGACAATCAGGGATTTGTTGGCAGCTGAGAGTATCAATTTGAATGGTACGCCTGCCGGAAAAACCGAAGCATTGAATCAGTGTATTGATTTGATGGCAAAAAGTGGCAAAATAGCCGATGTGGAGAAGTATCGAAAGGGTGTTTTTGCAAGAGAGGAGGAAGGCACAACAGGAATTGGAATGGGTATAGCAATTCCTCATTGCAAGTCTGATGCTGTTACTAAAGCAGGTCTTGCGGCAATGGTTGTAAAAGATGGGGTTGACTTTGAATCACTCGATGGTACACCTGCAAAGATTATTTTCCTTATCGCTGCACCAAACACAGAGGATAATGTGCATCTTCAGGTGCTTAGCAAGCTCTCTGTTATGCTGATGGACGAGCAGTTTACAAATTCTCTTATCAATGCCGGTTCAGTTGATGAGTTTTTAAATATCATCGATAGCGCTGAAAAAGCAAAGGATGAGAAAGAGGCTGCCAAAGAGGCAAAGGAGAAAGAGCCTGTTGAGGTGAAGAAGGACGATGTATTTATCGTTGCAGTTACAGCCTGTCCTACAGGAATTGCCCATACTTATATGGCTGCTGAGGCTATCGAGAAAAAAGCCAAGGAGCTTGGATATCAGGTAAAGGTTGAGACAAGAGGCTCAGGCGGAGCCAAAAATGTGCTCACAGATGATGAAATCGCAAAGGCTGCAGGAGTTATAGTTGCCTGTGATACAAATGTACCTACAGACCGCTTTGACGGAAAGAAGGTTATTGAGTGTCAGGTTTCTGACGGAATCAATAAGGCAGAAGAGCTTATAAAGAGAATTGCTTCCGGTGATGCTCCTGTATTTAAGGCATCAGGTAAAAAGGAGGCTTCACATTCATCAGTTGGTGGAAAGGAGAGCGTTGGACATCAGATTTATAAGCACCTGATGAATGGTGTTTCACATATGCTTCCATTCGTAGTTGGTGGTGGTATTCTTATCGCAATCGCATTCCTTATCGATGGATTCAGTGTTGACCTTAATTCACTGCCGGCTGACCAGAGAGCAAATTTCGGTACTATTACACAGGCCGCAGCACTGTTTAAGGGAATCGGTGGAACAGCATTTGGATTTATGCTTCCTATCCTTGCAGGCTTTATCGCTATGAGTATTGCTGACCGTCCTGGTCTTGCAGTTGGTTTTGTAGGTGGTTCAATCGCAGCAAACGGTACATCAGGCTTCCTTGGAGCACTTGTAGCAGGTTTCGTAGCAGGATATATTGTGCTCCTCTTAAAGAAGGTATTTTCTAAACTTCCGGAGAGTCTTGATGGTATGAAGCCGGTTCTGCTTTATCCGCTGCTTGGTATATTCCTGGTAGGCGTTATAATGCAGTTTGTAGTTGAGCCTCCAATCGGAGCTTTAAATACAGCTATCAACAATGGTCTTAATGGACTTAACGGTGCAAGCGCAGTAGTGCTCGGAGTACTTCTCGGAGGAATGATGTCAGTAGATATGGGTGGTCCTGTAAACAAAGCCGCTTATGTATTTGGTACAGCTTCAATCGCTGCCGGAAACTACAATATTATGGCAGCAGTTATGATTGGCGGTATGGTTCCACCAATCGCAATCGCTCTTGCAACAATCTTCTTCAAGAACAAGTTCACAGCAGAGGAGAGAAAGGCAGGACCTACAAACTTTATCATGGGATTATCATTTATCACAGAGGGTGCAATCCCATTCGCAGCATCTGATCCGCTTCATGTCCTTCCGGCATGTGTAGTCGGTTCAGCAGTGGCAGGTGGACTTTCAATGGCATTTGGATGTACACTCATGGCACCTCACGGAGGAATCTTCGTAGTTCCTACAATCGGAAATCCGTTAATGTATCTTGTTGCATTAGTAATCGGATCTTTCATTGCATGTGGATTACTCGGATTACTCAAAAAGAAAGTAAGTGAATAAGCAATCCTCAATTATCATTTAATCCAACCTATAAACTAATCAACAAAGGCACTGCTTCGGCGGTGCCTTTGTTGTTATGTTGTGATATAAAAATTAAAAGTATAAACATTCTCTGAAATAACAGCCTCATGCCTTGACGAGTGAATTTTCCAAGCTTAAAGTAGTATTAGGATGAAATAGTAAGTCAAAAAAATCAATTATTTATGAGACTTAAATAAAAAAACAGTGAGGCATAAAATGGGCAAGGTTATAGGTATAGATTTAGGAACAACAAACAGCTGTGTGGCAGTATTGGAGAACAATCAGCCGGTAGTCATAACTAACAGCGAGGGTCAGAGAACAACTCCGTCTGTAGTGGCTTTTACAAAAAATGGAGAGCGACTGGTTGGAGAGGCTGCAAAGAGGCAGGCAGCAGTCAATGTGGACAGAACATTTTTCTCAATAAAGAGACAGATGGGAAGCGATTTCAGGGCAAAAGTGGACGGAAAGCTGTATTCAGCTCCTGAGATTTCTTCTATGATTCTCAGAAAGCTGAAAAAGGATGCAGAGGACTATATTGGTGAGGCAGTGACAGACGCTGTAATCACAGTTCCTGCATATTTTTCGGATGCGCAGAGGCAGGCAACTAAGGATGCAGGAAGGATTGCGGGGCTTAATGTGCTTCGAATCATAAATGAGCCAACCTCTGCGGCACTCGCATACGGACTGGACCACGGACAGCAGCAGAAAATTCTTGTCTACGACCTCGGAGGAGGAACCTTCGATGTGTCTGTTATCGAAATAGGGGACAATCTGATAGAGGTGCTTGCCACAGCCGGTGATAATCATCTGGGTGGAGATGATTTTGATGAGAGAATCACGAATTATCTTGTCACAGAGTTTTACAGACAGCAGAATGTGGATCTGAGAAAGGATAATACTGCTATGCAGCGTGTCAGGGAGGAGGCTGAGAAGGCAAAAAAGGTGCTTTCATCCTCATCCTCAACCACTATCAACCTGCCGTTTATCACCACTGTAAAGGGACAGCCAATCCACATGGAGATGAACCTCACAAGGGCTGAGTTTAATGAGATAACAAAGGATCTGGTGGAGAGAACGGCCATTCCGGTAAATCAGGCACTTTCAGATGCGGGGATTTGTGCAGCGGAGCTTGGAATGGTGCTGTTGGTAGGAGGCTCTACACGTGTGCCGGCTGTTGTTGAGGAGGTCAGAAGAATTACAGGAAAAGAGCCTTCACACAACCTAAATCCTGACGAGTGCGTGGCACTCGGTGCAGCAGTACAGGGTGGCAAGCTCGGTGGAGCAATTGTCGCAGGCAGCAGTGCGGCAGAGATTATACTGATGGATGTCACACCGCTTTCACTCGGAATTGAGACAGTTGGTGGTGTCTCAACCAAAATTATTGACAGAAATACGACTATTCCTACGAGATACAGCCAGATTTTTACAACTGCAGGAAGCTTCCAGACCTCTGTGGATATAAAGGTACTGCAAGGTGAGAGGCAGTTTGCAAGGGACAATAAGCTGATTGGAAACTTCAGGCTAAAGGGCATCAAGCCGGCTCCGGCAGGTGTGCCGCAGATAGAGGTGACGTTTGATATAGATGCAAACGGCATTGTGCAGGTTTCTGCAAAGGACCTGGGCACAGGAAAGCATCAGGAGATTACGATTACCGCAAGCTCAAATTTGTCTGATTCTGAGATTGAGCAGGCAATCCGCGAGGCACAGGAGTATGAGGCAACAGACGGACAGAGAAAGGCTTATATTGATGCAAGAAGTGAGGCTGATACGCTTGTGCGACAGGTGGAAAATGTCATGGCTGACAAGGAAAAAAGAAAGGCTATGGACAGTGCACAGAAAAAGAGTGTGAAATCGTCACTTTCGTATGTTAAGAAGCTTATTTCGAGGACAAAGCCCGGAAATGTGAGCGAAGAGCAGGCCGCAGAGATAAAGCATGCGGCAGACGAGCTGAGAAATGCGGCAGCGGGATTGATTTAATTATAGTAACTACTATTATTCATTTGGCTATTTACGAGAAGCGGATTTTCATATAAAATATGGGTAAGTGGTGAGTATTCAGAAACACCCTGAATAGTTATAATGTTAATTTAAATCCGAGGAAATAGAAAATGAATGCGAACGATAAAACAGAAAAGGTACTAAGAGAAATTCATATCATGCTCTCAAAGGCGGAGCCGTATAAGCCGGAGCCGAGCAGGGTGATCATAAACAAGCAGCAAATGATAGATTTACTTGCTGAGCTGAATAAGTGTATATATGCAATGCAGGATGAGTATGAGCTTACTGAGCAGAGTCGCAATCACGCAGAGAGAGAGTTCAGAAAGAAGGGGGATCAGATAGTCTGGGATGCAAGCAGAAAGGCTGAGGATGTGTATGCAGCATCGGTTATCTATACGGATGAGGCGCTTTCAAGAGTGCGTGATATCATCAATGATACCAACGAGTCACTTGAAAAGCTGTGCAAGAATATGAAGGATAAGATTGCAGAGCAGGAGAAGATAGTTAAAACTAACCAGTATGAGCTCAAGGGACAGCTTCAGGATTTGTCCGATACGGAGAAGTATCTTAAGATTATCGATGACAGAAATAAGGAGATAGAACGTCAGAAAAATGCAGGTAAACCTGTAGAGGAGCGTACTATTGACAATGAAGAGAAGTCCATCTATGCAAACAGACAGACTGAAATCAAGGTAAATATGGATTATATCAGAAAACTGGGACTTGCTGAGGGCGAGGACCTGGGAGATGGTGTAGTGGGTGAAGTGAAGCTTGCAGACGATACACCTGATGCCGGATTAAATCATAGCAATGATAAGGATAAAGCCAAGGCTGCCGGCTCAAAATCGTCTGTTGATGAGGATTATAAGGCAATAAGCAGAAAAGCCGGCAATCCACCTGTTATCAACACAAAGGAAGGGAAGGAGCTCACAGACGGTATCCACAGAATGTGGCAGAGCATCACCGGAAATAAAGGGAAATGAAACACACCTATGTAATATAAAGCAGCAGTTCAAAACAGAACGGCTGCTTTTTGGCTTATATTTAAAAGTGGGTAATATTAAGCAGATTTTAAGAAAAACAAAGTGGATAATCTGATAAAATATAGCTGACTAACGGCAGGAGAAGGTTTCTGTTCAAAATTCATAGAAGGAGGATAATATGACAATATTAGTTTGTGATGACGACAAGGAAATAGTTGAGGCAATTGAGATTTACCTGATGCAGGAGGGCTACGACGTGGAGAAGGCTTACGACGGCATACAGGCGGTTGAAATTATGAAGAATAAAAAAATAGACCTCATGATAATAGATGTCATGATGCCAAAGCTCGACGGAATAAGAGCCACTTTGCAGATACGAAAGGAAAGCAGGGTGCCGATAATCATTCTATCGGCAAAGACAGAGGATGCTGACAAGATTTTAGGCCTCAATGTGGGAGCTGATGATTATGTCACAAAGCCTTTTAATCCGCTTGAGCTTGTGGCAAGGGTAAAGTCACAGCTTCGCAGATATACCACTCTGTCAAGCAATGATGCAGCCGGAGACAAGGTTTATGAAGCCGGAGGCCTTTTGGTAAATGATGATTTAAAAAAGGTGACTGTGGATGGCGAGGAGGTAAAGCTCACACCGATTGAATACAATATACTGCTTTTACTCCTTAAAAATAAGGGAAAGGTCTACTCAATAAACGAAATATATGAGAGCATATGGAACGAGGAGGCGATAGGCGCCGACAATACAGTTGCTGTGCACATCAGACATATCAGGGAAAAAATAGAGATAAATCCTAAGGAGCCACGCTATCTGAAGGTGGTCTGGGGAGTAGGCTATAAGATAGAGGACAACAAATGAAGCAGTATACGATAGGAAAAAAAGCAGCGGTCATAGTCTTACATCAGCTATGCATGATACTTATGGTAACAGGAGTGTTTGCCACAGGCTATGCATTCAGGCACGATGCGCATGAAAATATTGATATATATACACTAATATCTCTTGCGGGCCTGGTAGGCAGCTTTGTGAGCCTTGCATATATGGCAAACGTGGCCGGCAGAAAATCAGAGGATGATTACACAATATACTATTTACCGATTGACAAGGTATACTCTGATGTGATGCTGGTGATATTTACACTGCTCATGGTATTTATGGGAAAAGTGATTTCAGGCGTAAAAAACCAGCATTTTGACTATGCATCACTCATTATGACGGCCGGCACATTTACTTTTTTGTTTGATCTGGCTTTTATTATTTTATACCAGAGCATTGTAAGGAAGATAAAAGGCAATATACTTTGCACACACAGCCTGATGTACAAGGGCTATGAGCTTTTGAAAAGAGTTATTGAGAAAAAGGATATCCACACACAAAAAAACAAAGAGATAATGCGCATACAGGAGGCTCTTGAAGCTATTTCGGAAGGAGCGCTTGACACTACACTCAATGTCAATGAGTTTCATGGGCAGCAGAAAAAGGTGGCGGAGGCTGTCAACCATATACGCCAGGGTCTTATGAGCTCGGTGAATGAGAGTCTTAAGAATGAAAAATTAAAGGCAGACCTAATAACAAACGTATCACATGATATAAAGACACCTCTGACTTCAATAGTCAACTATGTTGACCTGCTTAAGAGGGAAAATCTGGAAAATGAAAATGCCAAATACTATATACATGTGCTGGAGGAAAAGTCACAGCGCTTAAAGCAGCTTACAGAGGATTTGGTAGAGACATCAAAGATTACCTCGGGAAATGTGAAGCTCAATATGCAAAAGCTTGATCTGGTTGAGCTTTTATACCAGACCGGAGGTGAATTCAATGAGCGCTTTGAGTCGAGAAATCTGACAATAGTTACAAAAATTCCATCAGAACAGATATTTATATATGCGGATGGGCGTCAGCTTTACCGCTCTATTGAAAATCTGTATACTAATGCCGCAAAATATGCACTGGAAAATACCAGAGTATATGTAGAGCTTGAAAAGGCAGATAAAAAGGCAGTTTTTACAATAAAGAATGTGTCTAAGAACGAGCTTGACATAGTAAGCAACGGAAATGTAGACCTGACAGAGCGTTTTGTGAGGGGAGAGAGATCGAGAACCACTGAAGGAAGTGGACTTGGACTTTCGATTGCAAAGAATCTGACCCATTTGATGGGAGGAAAATTCGAAATTAAGGTAGATGGTGATTTATTTATTGCCACAATTACCTATAATATTATATAATAGTAAATAAAAGAATTTTGAAATACACATACGGAGGTAGAATAAGTGAAATTATATGAAAATGGTGCTTACCTTTTAAACGGTAAGGAAGTAATAATTGATGGACCGGAGGCTCAGGCAGCTGTCAAAAGAAAGACTGGCATGGACATCGATAAACAGACAGCTAAGCAGGAGACAATTGCTTACGGTATTTTAAAGGAGCACAATACATCCGGCAATATGGACAAGCTTCAGATTAAGTTTGATAAGCTTACATCGCATGATATTACATTTGTAGGTATCATCCAGACAGCACGAGCTTCAGGACTTGAGAAATTCCCTATCCCGTATGTACTTACAAACTGTCACAACAGCCTTTGTGCAGTTGGTGGAACAATCAATGAGGATGACCACATGTTTGGTCTCACATGTGCAAAGAAGTACGGTGGAATCTATGTACCACCTCATCAGGCAGTTATCCATCAGTTTGCACGAGAGATGCTTGCCGGCGGCGGAAAAATGATACTTGGTTCTGATTCACATACACGTTATGGTGCACTTGGTACTATGGCAGTCGGCGAGGGTGGACCTGAGCTTGTTAAGCAGCTTCTCGAACAGACATATGATATTGATATGCCTGAGGTAGTAGGCATTTACCTGACAGGAGAGCCAATCAAGGGCGTTGGACCACAGGATGTCGCACTTGCAATTATCGGAGAGGTATTCGGAAACGGATTTGTAAAGAACAAAGTTATGGAGTTTGTAGGACCGGGTGTGTCTAATCTGAGCGTTGACTTCCGTATAGGTGTCGATGTTATGACAACAGAGACTACATGTCTTTCTTCTATCTGGAGAACAGATGACCAGGTTAAGGAATTCTTTGAGATTCACGGTAGGGCTGAGGACCACAAGGAGCTTAATCCGGGTGAGGTGGCTTACTACGACAGATTTATTGAGATTGATTTAAGCCAGATCCGCCCAATGATAGCTATGCCATTCCACCCAAGCAATACCTACACTATCGATGAGCTCAATGCAAACCTCATGGATATTCTCGATGACTGTGAGAAGAGAGCTGAGGTAAGCTTTGACGGCAAGGTGAAGCTTGATTTAAAGAGTAAGGTAAGAGACGGAAAACTGTATGTAGACCAGGGAATCATCGCAGGCTGTGCAGGCGGTGGATTTGAGAATATCTGCGATGCGGCTGACATATTAAACGGACATTCAATCGGAGCAGACGAGTTTACACTGAGTGTTTACCCGGCATCTACTCCAATATACATGGAGCTTGTGAAAAACGGAGCTGTAGCAAAGCTTCTTGAGACAGGTGCAATCGTAAAGACTGCTTTCTGCGGACCTTGCTTTGGTGCAGGAGATACACCGGCCAACAACGCATTCTCTATCCGTCATTCAACAAGAAACTTCCCTAACAGAGAGGGTTCTAAGGTACAGAACGGACAGATCAGCTCAGTGGCACTCATGGATGCACGTTCAATCGCTGCAACAGCAGCAAACAAGGGCTTCCTTACATCAGCAGCGGATATTGATGTCAACTTTACAAAGCCTAAATATTTCTTTGACAAGACTATATATGAGAACCGTGTATTTGACAGCCATGGAGTGGCAGATCCTTCAGTTGAAATCCAGTTCGGACCAAACATCAAGGACTGGCCGGCAATGAGCGCGCTTCCTGAGAATATGCTCCTTAAGGTGGTTTCAGAGATTCATGATCCTGTTACTACAACAGATGAGCTCATTCCTTCAGGAGAGACATCATCATATCGTTCAAACCCTCTTGGCCTTGCAGAGTTCGCACTTTCAAGAAAGGATCCTGAGTATGTAGGCAGAGCAAAGGAAATCCAGAAGGCCCAGAAGGCTATAGAGAGTGGTGAGTGCGCAGGAAAGGCTGTTCCTGAGGTTGCTGAAATCATGGGAGTAGTAAAGAAAAAATTCCCTGAGGCAAGCCATGAGAATATGGGCTTCGGAAGCACAATTTTTGCTGTTAAGCCGGGTGACGGCTCAGCAAGAGAGCAGGCTGCAAGCTGCCAGAAGGTACTCGGAGGCTGGGCAAATATCGCAAACGAGTATGCCACAAAGAGATATCGTTCAAACCTTATCAACTGGGGAATGCTTCCATTCATCATTGATGAGGGAGAGCTTCCGTTCCACAATCTCGACTATATCTTCCTTCCGGGAATCAAGAAGGAAATAGAGGATGCAAAGACGGAGTTTGAGGCATATGTTGTCAAGGATGGTGAATTAAAGCCATTTACACTGAAGATGGGTGAGCTCACAGATGATGAAAGAGAGATAATATTAAAGGGATGTCTCATCAACTATAACCGTAAATAAGGAGAGTTTAATCCGATGGAAGAAACCGGAAAAGCTGGTAAAAAATCAAACATTGAGATAAATGCAGATAAGGGTGCGAAGCAGAATTCGCACCCGGGGCGTGAGGAATGGCCACATCTGATCAGAATAGGTGTCATGGTATTTGTCACGTTTGCAGTCAGTATACTGTTTTTCTTTGCACTGTACAGATTTGAGGGCTTTGCAGGCATATGGAGCAAGCTGCTTGCGGCAGCAATGCCTATTATAATGGGACTTGTGCTTGCATACCTGATGAATCCTGTCATGTTGTGGCTGGAAAGATGCTTTAAAAAGCTTCTTTCCAAAAAGATGAAAAGCGAAAGCAAGCTGCGAAAGGTTTCAAGAGCTCTTGCAATCACAGGCTCGGTTATTATTCTTGTAGCGATTATTTCGCTCCTCATTGCGGCTATTGTGCCTTCTGTCATAGCAAGTATATCGGGACTTATGAAGACACTGCCAAAAGATGTTGCGGCATTCATCAACATGATAAAGAACGGCAATTTCGGGGACAGCAAAATTGCTGAGCTCGCGAGCACAGGTTTACAGAATGCAACCGACTACATTGAGAATTATGCCACAGAAAAGCTGATTCCTGAGGCACAGAAGTATGTTGCACAGATTACAACCGGTGTGATTTCGGTAGTCAGAGGCTTATTTAATTTTATTATCGGAATAATCGTGATGGTTTATGTGATGAGTATTCAGGAGACTCTTGCAGGACAGAGCAAAAAGATAATATATGCTGTCTGCAAGCCAAAGACAGGCAATATCATCATTGAGACGATCAGAAAGACAAATGAGATTTTTGGAGGCTTCATAAGCGGTAAGATTATAGATTCACTGATTATAGGTGTGATTGCATATTTCGGATGTCTGATTTTAAGGATTCCATCATCGGTGCTCGTTGCAGTGATTATCGGCGTCACAAATGTGATTCCGGTATTCGGACCGTTTATCGGTGCAATTCCATCGTTACTCATAGTAGTAATTCAGAGTCCGTGGCATGCGCTTTATCTTCTGATATTTATTGTCGTGCTGCAGCAGGTGGATGGTAATATAATAGGGCCTAAGATACTTGGCTCATCTACCGGTCTTTCGACCTTCTGGGTTATGTTTGCCATACTAATCGGCGGAGGAATGTTTGGTTTTCTTGGAATGTTACTTGGTGTTCCAACCTTTGCTGTGATATACTATATTGTGAAAAGAGTTGTTAATTATGCTCTCAGGAAAAAGAAGCTTCCTGAGGACACAAGGGATTATACAAAGACAACAGGCGTAGATACCAAAAATAATAAGCTTAAATACGAGTAGGTGAAATAAGTGGATAAATACGAATACAATCTCAAGCTGGATCAGATAAAAGCCCTAAGCGCCGAGGAGGGCTATATGAGCGCAGCAGAGATTGCGGATAGCATAAATTGGAACAAAATTAAAAATGTAAATACACTCGTTAAAATCGGCGAAATCTACGAGAAGGCCGAAAGATACCAGGATGCAAGGGACATACTTTTAATGGCCTATGACCGTTCACCAATCGGCAGGATGATTATATACAGACTGGCTGAGGTCGCCATCAAGATGGGTGATTATGATGCTGCTACAGAGTATTATGATGAGTTTGTTGAGATAGCGCCTCATGATGATATGAAGTATGTATTAAGATATGCCATCAAAAAAGGGCAGGGGGCTTCATTTGATGAGCTTATCACTATTCTTGAAGAGTACAAGGATGAAGAATACACTGAGGAGTGGGCATACGAGCTTGCATATCTATACCACAAGGCCGGAAAAGCCGATAAGTGTATAGATGCCTGCGATGAGCTCATTCTGTGGTTCGGAGACGGACCATATGTGGAGCGTGCGCTGGAGCTTAAGATGCTTTATCAGCCACTTACCAAGGCTCAGGAGGAAAAGTACAGACGATTCAAGGCAGAGAAGGAAAAGCCGGCTAAGATAAAGGATGAGGCTGAGGTCACAGAGATAGGTGCCATGGAGATGGTAAAGGGCGGAGAGATAGTGCATGATGACGTAACTATTCCGCAGATTACTGTAAATCAGGAGAAGTTCAATACTGTAAATTTACAGCAGGAGATTGCCAAGGGTATGCAGCAGATCATGGAGGCCAAGGGCAAGAATGAAGTTGCTGATACGATGGATACCATCAAAAAGATAGTTGAGGATATTCCTTATCTCAAGCTCGAAAAGGAGCAGGAAGAGTATGTACAGCAGCCGGAAGAGACAGAGCATATCGCTACAGATGAAGAGATAGATGGTTCACTTAAGTTGAATTTCAAGGAGCTTTTGGGTGAAGACGCTGACGGACAGATGTCTATGGTCATGAGTGAAAAGACTCAGCTTGAGCATCAGATTACAGGACAGATGTCTATACAGGATGTGCTTGAAGAATGGGAAAAGACCAGACATGCGGCTGAAATTGCACTTAAAGAGGCTGAGCAGCAGAAGCTTGAGTCAGCTAAGGCAAGAGCACTTCAGGAGGCAGGAGACATCATGGAGAGACTAAATGATGTCATTCCAAAGCTGGATGCAGGTGTCACTCCGAAGGAACTTCTTGAGGAGGAGTATTTGAAGGTGCCGGTTGATATTATAGAGCAGAAAGCTGCCGTGAAGGAGCCTGAAGAAGAGCAGAAACCGGATATGCAGGAGCTTTATGCAGAGGAGACTGTGGATGAAGTACAGGAGCCGCAGGAAGCACCGGAAGAGGCTATAGACGAAGCACAGGAGCCGCAGGAAGCACCGGAAGAAGCTATAGACGAAGTACAGGAGTCACAGGAAGCACCGGAAGAGGCTATAGACGAAGCACAGGAGCCGCAGGAAGCACCTGAAAATGCTGCAGATGAAGTCAAGGAACCGGTTGGAGAGCCGGAGGATATAATTATGGCAGAGGAGTCTGAGAAAGACGAGATACTCATGCAGCCGACTACCATGATGCCTGAAATAACAGATGATATGTTAAATGTCGATGATGATACATCAGATGATGAGACTTCACAGGAGAAAGAAAACGTTTCTGAGAAGAGAGATTTTGATCATGTGACATCATTTATCGAGCAGGAAATAGCCAAGATGACAGCAAAAAATCCGGGACTGGAGAAGAAGCTGGATATGGCTAAGACAAGAAAAATGCCGGATATTTCATTGCCGGAGGATTTAGACAGCGAAGAAGATGACTCGAAATTGAAAGAAACAAAACATATAAAAGAGCTTACAAGCGAACAGAAAGCTATATTTTCATATTTCATACCGGTAAAGGGTATGGAGGATCAGATCTGCAAGGCATATAATGCAGTGCTTGATCATTTCAACAGGAAAGAAAACGCATCCACAGGCAACCTCATTATACAGGGAGAGCAGGGTTGCGGAAAGACAATGCTTGCTACAAGCTTTATAAAGGTATTACAAAAAGATGGTGAACAGCTTACAGGAAAGATGGGCAAGATTGATGCTGCCGCACTCAATAAAAAGGATGTGCAGCAGGTAGTCAGAAAGATAACAGGAGGCTGTCTCATCATAGAAAGAGCCGGTGATATCGACCGCAGCATAGCTGCCCAGCTATCATTTTTGATGGAGCATGATATTACAGGAACACTCTATATACTTGAGGATACATCAAAGGGTATAAAGAAGGCTCTCTCAATGGATGAGGGCTTTGCATCCAAGTTCACGGAAAAGATATCGGTCCCTATTTTTACAAATGATGAACTCGTATTGTTTGCCAAATCGTACTCTGCAGAGCTTGGGTACAAGATAGATGAGATGGCTATTCTGGCATTGCATAACAGAATCAGCAATATTGAGAGGATAGACCAGGCTACCACTCTGACAGAGGTCAAGGATATAATTGACGAGGCCATAGACAGGGAGGCTCACAGCGGACTTAAGAAGGCTATAAGTATTCTGACAGCCAGGCGATATACAGATGATGACCGAATTGTACTCAAAGAGGATCATTTCAGGGAAAAATAAATACTTATGGGGGGTATATATATGTGTAATTTTACAGCAATGGATTGTTACCTGTTTGGTCAGGCAACACACTATGATATCTACAAGAAGATGGGTGCTCACTTAGCTGAGCGCAAAGGAAAAAAAGGAGTGTGCTTTGACGTCTGGGCGCCACATGCGAGGGAAGTATACGTGTTTGGTGAGTTTAACGACTGGAATGAGACCAGTCATGAGATGAAGCGTGTAGAGCCGGAAACCATGGGAGTGTATGAGCTTTTTGTACCGGGAGCGCAAAAGGGTCAGATGTATAAGTTTATTATAGTCACTGAACAGGGGGATAAGCTGTACAAGGCGGATCCATACGCAAACTACGCAGAGCTTCGTCCGGGAACAGCGTCAATCATCACAGATATCGAGCACTTCACATGGACTGACAAAGAGTGGATGGATAAGAGAGCAGCAAAGTCAGATGCTGATGTATATTCTTCACCTATGGCTATATATGAGTGCCATCCGGGCTCATGGATGAGACATCCGGGCAGGGATGATGAGGGCTTTTATACATACAGGGAGCTTGCAAAATCACTCATATCCTATGTGAAAACTATGGGATATACACATATTGAGCTTATGGGTATTTCAGAGTATCCGTTTGATGGCTCATGGGGATATCAGGTGACAGGCTACTATGCACCTACATCGAGGTATGGAGAGCCTGAGGATTTTGCATACTTTGTTGATCAGTGCCATAAAAATAATATCGGAGTAATCCTCGACTGGGTACCTGCACATTTCCCAAAGGATGCGCATGGACTTGCCAATTTCGATGGAACAGCCACATATGAGTATGCAGACCCAAGAAAGGGAGAGCATCCCGACTGGGGCACAAAGATATTTGACTACGGTAAGAATGAAGTAAAGAACTTCCTTATCGGAAGTGCACTTATGTGGATAGAAAATTACCACGTAGACGGACTCCGTGTGGATGCAGTTGCGTCAATGCTTTATCTTGACTATGGAAAGAACGACGGACAGTGGGTGCCAAACAAGTTTGGAGGAAATAAGAACCTCGAGGCAGTAGAGTTTTTCAAGCATATCAATACACTCATACTTGGAAGAAATCACGGAACTGTAATGATAGCCGAAGAGTCTACCGCATGGCCAAAGGTAACAGGCAAGGTAGAGGAAGACGGACTGAACTTCAGCTACAAATGGAACATGGGATGGATGCATGACTTCCTTGATTATATGAAGCTGGATCCATATTTCCGTAAAAATAACCACAACAAGATGACATTTGCGATGAGCTATAATGAGAGTGAGAAATATATTCTGGTACTGTCACATGATGAGGTGGTACATCTGAAGTGTTCTATGCTCAACAAAATGCCGGGCTTAGAAGGGGATAAATTCAAGAACCTCATGGCAGGATATGCATTTATGATGGGACACTGTGGAAAGAAGCTTCTTTTCATGGGACAGGAGTTTGCACAGAAGCAGGAGTGGAGTGAGGAAAGAGAACTCGACTGGTATCTGCTTGAGAATCCGGAGCATAAAAAGATCCAGAACTGGGTAAAGGAGCTGCTTCACCTCTATAGGAGAAACCGCTGTCTGTATGAGCTGGATTCAAGCTGGGAAGGCTTTGAATGGATAAATGCAAACGATGCAGACAGAAGCATCTTCAGCTTTATCAGAAAGAGCAAGGATGGCAAGAATAATATGCTCTTTGTCATCAATTTCACACCGGTAGAGAGACCTGATTACAGAGTCGGAGTGCCAAAGCACAAGACATATCAGCTCGTTTTAGATAGTGAGGATCCTAAGTTTACCGGCAAAACGGTACAAGCGCCTGTAAAGAAGGCTGCAAAGGGCAGAGGCAAGGCAGCAAAACAGTCATATAAGAAGCTGGACTATAAGGCAGTCAAATCAGAGTGTGACGGCAGACCATTTTCATTTGCTTATCCACTTGCGCCTTACGGAGTTGCTGTATTTAAATACTAATATACCGGTAAACAGCAGGGTAAAGGACCGTGCCAATTTAAGGCGCGGTCTTTATTTTTGCGTATTATATGTCGATATATAGTAAAAAGATAACTATTCAGAACCACTGAGAACAAAAAAACTGATGCGTCATGCTTGCATGTAAGCAGCAGATTTTCTTGTTCTCAAGGTGGCTCTGAACAGTTGGATAAAAAATACGAGGTATGAATATCCACAAATAAAGGCTGCAGAGATGGTATATATGCAGGGCACGGAGCAGGAAATATGCAGATAGAGAATTTGATTAATAAAAGCACAGATACGAAAAATACGGACACAAAAACCATAAATGACATGACAGCGGGTATGCGTGTGTCAGACTACATAAAGACAGACAGCAGTGACAATATGTCAAAAAAGGCGGCTGTTGTCGGTTCGTCAAACTCTGTTGATATGTCGGATACGATATATGCAAGACCACAGGCTAAAAACGAAGCCGGGAACAACGATGACACAGATATGGCAGAAAATCTGCTAAATGACATGAATCAGACCTCAGAAAACAGGCGAAATGATATGATTGTCACTGCAAGCACCACCACGAGTGATGATTACAAAGCTGCAAAGGATGACGGCTACGATGTCATTGTCACTGAGACCGATAAGATAAAAGCAGTGCTGGCAAAGGCAGGTGTAGATATATCCATATATGGAGATGATCTGAGCATGGAGCAGCTTACAGACATCACGGGAAGCCAGACTGAAGCGGCCATGCTTGTCAATCAGATGAAAGCATATGATATTCCTGCTACAGATGACAATATAAAGGCAGGTACAGATGCCATAGACCGGGCGAAGAGCATTACAAATATATCCAATGAGACAAAGGCATATCTGGTCAGAAATAATATGAATCCGACGGTTTCCAATGTATACAAGGCTACGTACAGCAGCAGTCAGGTACAAGATTACAGGCAGAAAACCAAAATGACGGAGATATCAGATGAGCTGTTTGAGGAGCTTAAGCCACAGCTTAAACAGATATTAGAGGAAGCTCATATAGACAGTAGTGATGAGAATCTGAATCAGTGCAGATGGCTGATAGATGAAGATATAGCCGTTACACATGATAATGTGCTGCTTGCGAATCAGGTAGACTGCATCAACGCAGCAGAAGAAAATGTGAGCAGTGATTTTTATGCAAGGGCAGTGACAGAAGCACTGGCAATGGGAAAAAAGGCTACAGATGCCACTATGTCACAAGATGGTCTGACATTTGACATGGCAAAGAAAGCCTGTGATGTATTAGGTGAGGCGACCGCAGATGACATTGTCACATTAGAGTCAGATAACATACCTGTCACGATAGAGAATCTGTCAAAGCTTATAGCTGCAAGAGGCAAGGATAGTGCAGCATCGCAAGCCTCAGCGAATAAAGCTGCGGATAATCAGATTACAGACAGCCGGGAAGCAAGGCTTGTGACAGCTCAAAGAAAGCTTGAGGAAGCGAGACTTTCCATGACAGCAGAAGCCAACCTTTCACTCATAAAAAAAGGAGTTTCAATAGACACAGAGCCTATTGAACGTGTAGTGGAGCTGCTTAAGCAGCAGGAAAATAAATACTACGGAGCGCTGTTTGGTGAGAGCAGTGTAGAGGCATCTGATGATAGGGTACGTATGTACAATAATGTATGTGATATTTTCAATCAGCTGAAGCAGCAGCCGGCTTATGTACTGACCCTGGAATCCGCTGATGACACTGTGTATGAGCTGTATACAGCAGGCAAAGCAATGAAGCAGTCATTAGAAGCAGCAGCCTCAGGATATGAGACTCTTATGACATCACCGCGGGCAGATATGGGAGACAGTATATCAAAAGCATTTCAGAATGTGGATGATATACTTAAAGAACTTCAGATAGATACATCTGAAAGCAATCGCAGGGCTGTGCGGATACTTGCGTACAATAGTACCGACATCACAGAGGACAATATAAAGCAGATAAAGTCTGTAGATGAGCAGGTGCAGAGAGCATTCAGCGATATGACACCGGCGGTGACGATTGAGATGATAAAAAGAGGCATATCACCGCTTGATATGAGCATGAGTGACATAAGTGAAACTGCCAGACGGATAAAATCAGAAAATCCTGACGAAAGGGATGAGAAATTCAGCGAGTTTCTCTGGAAGCTTGAAAAGAAAAATGAAATCTCAGAGGAAGAAAGAGACTCATATATAGGCATATACAGGCTTATTTCACAGGTGGAGCAGTCAGATGGTGCTGTGATAGGCTCACTTGTTAATCAGGGAGCAGATATTACAATGAAAAATCTGCTTACAGCGGTACGGGTACGAGGAAAGAGTGCCATGGACTATAAGGTGGACGATACCTTTGCCGGAGTGGACAGTGTAAGCAGGGGCATTAAAATTGACTCACAGATAGAAAGCGCATATCATACAAACTGCCTAAGGGATGTGCTTGATACACTTTCACCTGAGAAGATGGAGTTTGTGCAGTATGACAGCTGGCTTGATATGACTCCGGAGCAGTTAAGGCAGGCTGTATATGAGGCCAACGAGGATAACGCACTGTCAGAGCAATATGTCACAGAACAGCTAAGACAGTTCAATCAGGCAGTTTCGGTGCCTGAGAACGTATATGCTTTTCTGGAGAAATATGATGTAAAAACAACCGCGGTAAACCTCATGGCTGCGTCACGGCTAATGAAAAATCCGTCAGAGGAAGTAAGAAATCTCTGGAAGCGTGGAGACAGTGCTACGGCAAGGGCTCTTTTGGATGAGACTCTCAGACGGTTTTCTGAGTCGGTCAAAAATCCAAAGGAGCTTGCGCAGGCGCAGGAAACGCTGGCTGATACAGCAGAGCATGTTATGGATTCGATGATTATAGAGGATAGGCACACCGGTTCAATAGACCTCAGACAGATGAAGCTATTGTGCAGTCAGCTAAGGATAGCTTCAAATATGTCGAGACAGGAAAACTATATTGTACCAATAGAGACTGCAGACGGGGTCACAGGTATGAAGCTTAGTATAGTAAGAGGCGAGGATAAAAAGGGCATGGTTGACATATTCCTTGAGGATAAAAAATGCGGCAGGGTAGCTGCATATTTTGAGGCAAAGGAAAACTCAGTATCTGCTATGATAGTCACAGACGATGAGCAGACTAAAAAGCTGTTTGAAGACAATATCACTATGTTTGAGGCAGGAATAAGTGATGGTGAACAGCGTGTGCGCATAGATGTGGCACTGGAGCATGATATATCTGCAAAAGAGTCTAAGATGTCAGATATGAAATCGAATACTGAGTCAGATAATGAGACAAAAAAGCAGCTTGATGGCGGTGAAAGTGTCCAGACAACCAGACTATATCACATCGCAGAGCAGTTTATTGTAAATGTCCAGAGGGTGATTGCGCAAGATAGTCTGTAACACCGATATATATTGCATGTGCCAGGTCATCCTGATAGTTTTTGTCAGTAAGAAGAAGTGTCTCAGCAGGATTACTCAAGAATCCACATTCTACGATTACGGTCGGGGATGTGGATTTTTTAAGTATAAAGTATTCTTTATTGGGCTTAATGCTTCGTGGCTTTGCGACACAAAGAGAAGTGTTTAAAGCTCCAAGAACAGAGGATGCGAGCTCTTTTCCTGCATCAGAGGCTTCATAATAGAATACCTGTGGACCGCAGCTTGAACTGTCCTCAAAGCTGTTTTGATGGATACTGATGCTGACTGCCACATTGCTTTTAGACATCAGGGCAGTTCTCTTTGTGAGATCATCTGTCTTTGGATGCTTGGAATTATCCGGGGCGAGGTCGCAGTCGGTGGTTCTGGTCATGACAACAGTAAAGCCTCTGTTTTCAAACAGCTGTTTAAGAGCCATTGCAATACTGAGGTTGACATCCTTTTCCATGACGCCGGAGGTGGAAATCTTACCGGGATCACTTCCACCATGTGCTGGTTGTAGTTTACGCAAATTGTGATATGTATTCCCCAGTATATATGGGGAGTTAGAAATGTATTGAGATTAGATAGCCTTTTTCTCCAAGTCCTCACAGTAAACGCTTGAAAATAAATGTTCCAGTTCATTTCCGAAGTTGTATGAGATTTTAAGTTTGCGGTTTTCATAAACTGTTATCTGGTCTATCATTTCCACAATAATATCTCTGTCTAATTCTTCAATGTCTTTCAGTTCCAACAACCGCCTTAACCACGGTGTTTCAAAAACATCTTCTGTTACACTTTCTTTTTTCTTTTCTTCCAGCGTTTCAATCTGTTTGGAGTAAAGCGTTTCTTTTTGTTGATAGTCCTCTCGATAAGAAAGAAATTCTTCTTTAGAAATCAGTTCGTCTTTGTAATCTTCATAAATTGACTTTTTCAGTTTCTTTACTCTTTCAAGTTCTGTTTTTAACTTTGTCAGTTCTATGTCAGTTGATTTTCTGATTTTTGTTGCTGTGAAAGATTGTGATTTTACAAGCTCCTGCAAATTCTCTACATTGCGGATAATCTGCTTTAAATCGCCCAGCACAATATCATTCAATACTTGAAATGGGAGAGTATGCGGAGTGCAATAGTCCTTTCCACTTCTTTTGTAAGTTCCACAATAGAATGAATAAGACCTGCTTCCGTCTGCACGTCGCCAGAAATTTTTCATCATTGCCCGACCACAATCGCCACACTTTATAAAGCCTGCAAAGATATTTTTATTTGTTTCCAAGTCAATATCCCTATGCTTCTTTGTCAGCAGTTTTTGTACCTTATCCCACAGTTGACGGTCTATAATCGGTTCATGCGTATTTTCAACTCTTATCCAGTTTTCTTTCTCAACTGGTCGCTGTTTGCTTCTCATACGCTGATGTTTCTTCCCTTGTATCATGTTGCCGATATACATTTCATTTTTCAACATGATATTTACTGTTGAATACGTCCAATAGGAAGTTTTCTCCAAACGGTTGCAATTTTTATAATTTTCACCGTTGAGCTTTTTATATTCCGACGGACAAAGGATACCCTCTGCATTTAGTATTTTTGCAATGCTTTGTTTTCCTATTCCTTGTGCATACATAGTAAATACTCGTTTTACAACTTCGGACGCATATTCATCAATCACAAGTTTATTCTTATTTGCAGGAGATTTCTTATAGCCATAGCTTGTAAATGCTCCGATAAATTCTCCTGCTTTCTGCTTTGATTTTACAGTCGCTTGAACTTTATTAGAAATATCTCTGGCATACTGTTCGTTAAATATATTTTTAATAGGAAGTAACATATCGTATGCCTGCTTCATACTATCAATATTATCTGTTACAGAAATAAAACGAACATTAAGCTCTGGAAATATTCTTTCCAAATATCGCCCCGTATCAATGTAATCTCGTCCAAAACGGGAAAGGTCTTTTACAACAACACAATTTACCTTGTTATCTTCAATGTCAGCAATCATTCTATGAAAGTCTGGTCTATCGAAATTCGTTCCCGTAAAACCGTCATCAATATAAACATCATATAAGATAAAGTCATCATGCTTATTCACATATTCTGTTAAAAGTTTTCTCTGATTTCCTACACTATCGCTTTCTTCCTTATCTCCGTCCTCTCGTGATAATCTGATATAAATAGCTACGTTAAATAAGCTTGAACCTTTTTGATAAATCATTTTTCCACCTATTCAACTGCCGTACCTATAATAATATCATACAATAAAGTACGGCTTCTTTCCATGATTTTCAAAGGTTTTCCCCTCTTGATATGCGTTTTTAATATGAGATTTCACGATACGGATAAGTAATTCTTCTACAGAAAATTTACATAAAAATTCTCGTTCTACAATATATTGTGCAGGTTTTTTTTTAGTCAATGTATCAGCTCCCTTAATCAACTATCTATTCTCAACATACGCACATAGGCTTATCCAATATGCGTATTTTTCACAATGTTACAGAAGCAAACAGATGGTATTGGAAAGCTTTGTTAGTATCTCAACTATTCCCATTCTTGTGGGCAGAACTGCACCATATCGGTACGGAAAGGTGTGATTTGTTGCAGGAATTTGAAAAGATTTGAAAAAATTTTCGGATACAAAAAAGCCCGCACAAAACATGAATTTTGTGCGAGCTACTGGGATAGTGTATTTAATTGTAGATAGTATGCTGTTAAATCAGATTTGAATATATCGAATTGTACTTAAAGCTTAAAGGCACATTCATCACTCCATTTTTGGTTTGGATGTTTCAATGTAATAAATATGTTCCTTGTTCCACTGTTTTAAACAAAAACAAAATTCGATAACAGCCAAAGCAATATTATATGTATGGGATAGAAAATATAAAAGAGATATTTACACTTTTTTCCTCGTTGATGATTGTATGATAGTATTAGCGGAAGAGCAAGAACCATAATCCACTGATACTGAATTGTAAATATATTCCCTCCTACATCCATAGGAGAAATTCCACCTATTATAGACAATAGATATTCCATACCATGGGAAAGCCCTGTTCCTATTATCGGAATTAATTCCTTGATTTTCCATAAAATAATGGGAACAATATTAGTGGACATAAAAAACATATACACAACAACAAATATCATATACGACAGAATAAGTCTTTTCTTGTTGTCATAAGCTAAATACATTATAATTCCTAAAACAACAAAAATAAGTCCCCCTTCCGTTGTAAACACACTTCCCAAAAGAGCTGGTATCAAATAGAAGCATATTGTTTCCGTATACATATTACTAATTGAACTCAGATAACCACATACTATACATACAATAACTTGATAAGCAATATATAAACTTAGTACTTTTATCCAGGAAACAGCCTTTTGGTTTTTTCTTATTTCTAAGATTTCACATATGCATGCAACGATAAATAATGTTCTAAAGAAATTTAATTCAATTTGTGTACTCATTTGAATAACAGCCATCACAATACTTGCTAAATATAGCCTCAATATATACATCCGCTTAGAACTAGTATACTTTACGCCATTAACAACACCAAAAATAAAAATAGGTGCAGCGATTCGTCCTATCCAATGTAACGGCAAAGACATTGGCAAATCAGGAAAGAAATAAGCTATATGGTCTAAAAACATAGCAATCATAGCTATTATTTTTAACTGAAATATATTCATTAACAATACTCCTTGATTTTATTTAAAAATATGATATTATAAATTAATCAAAAAAACAAGGTGAAAGGAGAAATTTCATGTGTAAGATATCCAAAAAAAATATTTTCGCTTCTTTATTGGCAGTGTCTATGATTTTCACAATGATGTCGACAACTGTTGTTCATGCTCAGTCAGTTAAAGATGGAAGTAATGAGGTAACCGTTACACCAAATGTTGGAGTTTCTTATGTTTCTCCAGAAGAAACTATTGAAACAAGAGGTACATCAAGACCTAGTAAGGTATGGAACATCAAGAGTAAAGGGCAATACGATTTTGCTGGTTCCTCTCATTATCAAAACTTGTATACTAATTATAAGTTTACAGGAAAAACGAGTTATAAGGTTTATGTAGAGAACACCGGAGATAATCCAATTACTGTGACAGCTAAAAGGCTTACTAAGACTTATGGCTCTACAAAAATTAGTGCTGGTAAAACTGGTTCTTTTGAGTTTTCTAATATTAAAAGCGATACTGAGTTTTATATTGTTTTTGAAGGAAATGGATACTCATTTAGCGGACATGTAAAATAACTTAAATACAGAAGAGAGTAAACGTTATGCTTGCTCTCTTTTTATATTAGAATCCTCCAACTGCTACCCCTATGTAGAACAAGCTCATACTGCGATACCTGAGTCGCCTTTGTCTGATTATTAAGAAATTATACGGCAACGCGTGCTTTCACATTGCTTGTCTGTTCTCTCTTAAATTTCTTCTTTTTCTTATATTTTCGTTGTTTTCATCACTTGCGTTATCTACAACCTCCATGCCCCGGGTCAATTACAATAACGGTGGAATTAGTGTTTTTGCCGGTATTTTTTGCAAGAGCACAGACACCTCTTCCGAGGTAGAAGGACAGAATAAAGAGAGCTAAAATAAGACAGTATTTGTTTTTCTTAATAATGTACATATATTTTTTCATATAAGATACCTATAAAAAACCCGATGCACATAGAAGGCATCGGGTGTGTTTGTATATTATATGATTGGCTGATATCATTTATAACCTATAAAAGGTACTGAGTTAGACTGTAGCTGTAAAGGTACGGCCTCTTTCAGTAAGCCTTAAGCAATCAGTTCAGATATTTGATAACAGTATCCCAGACAGATGAATTCTCAAAGCCAAGCTTCCAGAATGCTGCACCGGCGAGCTTATTGTCGTCGACGAGCTTGAGCCTTTTCTCTAAAGATGTAGTGTCCTCGAGCCATACCTTGTACAGCTTGTTGGATACAGACCACTCAGCGTAGTTCTGACCGGATTCCTCATCAAGAGCAGCAGTGGCATTGTTTGTGGCAAGCTGTGCTGCAGCTGCGTCCATACTATATACCTGTGAGGCAACAGTGTACTTTGACTGATCCTCGGTATCGGTTACGGCATCATCGTCCTCCTTTGGAGTGAGCTCCCATATTCTGGTATAAAAAGGCATGCCGAGAATAATCTGGTCAGCGGGAACCTCCTTCAGAGTGGATTCAACACCCTCAGTTACCCACGGAATGGAAGAAACTGAGCCGGCATCAGAGCCCTTATAGTGTTCATCGTATCCCATAATCACAATATAATCGGCAAAGTTTGCCATATCAGAGCGATTGAAGAACTTGTTGAAGCTGGCAGGTACTGTGACATCAACTGAAAGTGATATACCGTTATTGTGACACTTTATGGCGAGCTCTCTGATAAACTCGATGTAAGAGTCTCCATATGCTGCTTCTGTGATATTTTCAAAGTCAATATTTACACCATCAAGCTCATAGTTAAATGCAGCCGACATAATCTGATTGATCAGGGTAGTTCTCGTGGATGTATGTGTGAGCACATATGCTGCATCTACATCAGTATTTTCAAAGTTGCTGAACAGTCCCCATACCTCGATGCCCTGGGAATGGCAGTAGCTGACATAATCCTTGCTTGCTATATCTGCCAGATTACCATTGTTGTCATTTAAATAAAACCAAGTTGGTGACATTACATTTATGCCCTTGGTTGATGAAATTACCTGGGGCACTTTATTGTTTGCTGACTGGCTTGTTACCTGATTCCAGGCAAGACAGATATCCTTATCCTTCTTGATATGCGTAAAGGTCTCTTCCTCATAGTCAGGATTCGTAAGCTTAGTTTTTTTGCTCTCGGACAGAGCCTTGCGCTTTATATATCCAATAACACCATCCTCAGTGGCAACCTTATCCCATTTGTCACCGGAATCAAGAATAGTAATCTTGTCATCCTTTTTCACCTCTTTTAGAATAGGGCTCTTTATGCCGCCCTTCACGCGGACCTGGGTAGACTTGCTGACAGTTGCACTGTCTATTTCATCCCATTTGCTTGTGATGACGATGCGTGCCGGGTCATCATATGACTTAAATGTGATATTGGAGTACTGTTTTACATAGTCTAAAGCGATAAGCGCAGAGTCAGAGGTGGCTTTTACAATCGGATAGCCAAAGTCATTGGTCTGCTTGGTGACACTGTAGCTATTGCTGTCAGCCGCCGCTGAGATGATATCAGATGCGGTTGTGTAAAGAAGCACATTCTCATTTGCATCCCAGTAAAATCTGGAATTTAATGAGTCGTGAACAAATTTGTAATCAACGTATATTTTTTTATCTATTATTTTAGCCTTGTAATCGGATACCTCATTATCTACAATGAGAGCAACCTCATCATCAGAAGAGATATTGAAATACTCTTTAAGATCCTCTGTCTTTTTCGTAGGGGTGTATTTATTGATAAGAGCAGTTATACCCATTATTATTACAACGAGGATAATAAGTCCGGTTACTATAAGTGCAGGCAATAATTTCTTTTTCATGTGTAAAAATCCTTTCCTATTATTTGGTGTCGAAATTGCTTAAGCTAATTATACCATTGTGAAAAAGCATATTCAAATAATATGAAATAAATTTGTAATAAATTAAGAAATTTGTTTATGCATTTTGGCGCGGAAGGAGCAAAAGCTTCCCCCGCGCACATAGCTTTCTTTTTAAAATATGTCTTTTGGTTGTCTTTTTGCATTTAAACGGGGTAAAGAACCAAAAATATGCTGACATCGATTTCTTGTATAATTGAGAAAAAATGATATTAATCATTAATTATTGACAGTTTATAGAAATTGATATTTCCGGAGCTTTCCACACCCAATTTAATTGCTGATTTTTAGTTTCGTTTAATTTGATAAAATATCTGTAAAAATTCCAATATATAAATATAGTTTATTCTTCTATAAAAATACCTCCGTCTATATATAATGATTATGAGTAAAAACTGATAAGTAACAAATGGCCCTATGTCATGAAGCGCTCTGTGGCATTAAAAGTATAAGCCCTCCGAAGGCTTCGGACATAAAATTGATAAACAGCTGGTTAAAGATGTCATTTTGCATCGTGATATTAATTCCTTTCTGATATCTTATCCAGAGTGCCAAACAGGCTGGTATTTATGAGGAACGGGTCCTCTAAGTAAGGAAAGCCTACCACCGGATACTTAAAATGTTTATGGTTAATTGTCTTTTTCTTTTCCACGAGATTAAACAATATTTTTACGCTTTCTGAATCAGTTATTTTATTTGAATTGAATAGCTCGATAATTCTGTTCAAAGCGCCCCGGTTCCATTTACTTATTGTACACACAGCGATTCTTACGTCACACCTCATAAATTCCTTTAAGGTGTTTGGATTAAGTATGCCGAAATCAATAATCACACGCTCGTATCTCATGTTTAAAATCTCAGTTAGTGTGGACATGACTGCGTGAGGAAAGAAATCTACATTCTTATAAGTAAAAACCTTTTCGTCTGCTGTCTTTGACAGTGAAAGAATTTCGTGTGTACCATTCAGCTCAACATAGGCGGTTCTATACATGCATTTATTGCTCATATAATTACAAAGAGCAAGGCTTATATGTGTTGTGCCTACATTGTGAACGCTGCCACAGACCCCAACTAACTGTGGTGCAGAATGGACTTTCTTAAATATCCTTTTAAAGTGTCTGATAGTGATGCTCCTCCCTTTAGTTCTAACAGCTTTTGAATCAGCGTTTCCTTTTGAACTGAGCTCTTAAACATATCGCTGTCATAAGGAAAGTGATAAACACTGCAATTAAGTAGTGGCGCAATCGCGGAGGCATCCTGTCTGCTGCACATATTACATATAACACTCAGGGAAGCTGTCATTTTTTTGAGAATAGAATGATTCCTGTAGATATCATTCAGATGCCAAAAGCTGCCGTTACATACATATAATACGAGATCCATGTCATATATTTTCTCGTTGCACACATCAGTGCCAAGGTCGTATATCTGTATAGCATCCTTTGGAATATTAAACTGTATACCGTCACTGTAGTCGGGTATGCCCTGAAAGCTTTTGTAATAATAATATCCGTTTTTCTGCTTAAAAATCTGCAGTCCGTCGTGATTACCATGGCAAAGTACGCTTTTTGCTGAGTCTATGTAGATACCATGATATCCAAGGATATTGAGTTCGCAGGTGAGTGAAACGGCCACGTGGGTGGAGCCGCAGCCTCTGTGACTGCCTAAAACTGCTATTTTGTGTATGAGATGTGGCTGACCGGTTAATTTTTGAATTTCCTGTATTTCCTGATATAGCTCTGCGACAGTCACGTAACGCAGTGATGCATCAGATGTTGTTGCTTTTTGGATAATATGCTGAAACTTATGGGAAAAGCTGTCTGGGGTAAAGGTCAGTATATACTGCAGAAGCTGACCTAAGCTGTAAATGTCTGCCGCCGGTGTAATTGTATCCTCGGTAAAGCATTCGGGGGCAGAGAATTCTATATTCCCATAGTGATTGAAGTTATTTCCATCCTGGATAACATATGCCGATACGCCAAAATCGATAAGCTTAAGCTTATTGTGGCATACTATAATATGCTCCGGTTTAAGGTCCCTGTAAATAATGGGAGTAGATATCTGTGTATGCAGATAGATAAAAACATTGCATAATTGTTCACAAATATTAAAAAATAAACCTGGGGAAATTAACTGCTGATGAAGCAAAAATGAATCTAACGTCTCGCCGTCGATATATTCCTCGACGATATAGTAAAAAGCATTGTCCTCTTCGAAGTCAAATATACGTGGTATAGACGGATGCTCAAGAGACTTGAGTAGTCTTGCTTCTGATAATGCGGATTCGGCGAAAGCAGAAGCTTTAGGAACTTTCTTTAGAGCTCTCTCCTGATCCATAGATATGTGTCTGACAAGCGTAACGCTACCGGAGCTGCCGGTTCCGAGATCTTTAATCATCTCATATTTGTCAAACAAAGAATGATTTGTATTTTTCATACGCTCCTTTTGGGTCGAGCGCACATCTCATGGATAACTTATAACATACCTGTAAAATAATTGCAACAATTTTTTTATTTTTTTTTAATAGGCCTCGCGCTTTACAATATGACCGGTGTTTATTATAATAGTTTTACGATTTACACGGATATTTTCGGAAAAGGATGTGAAAAATATGAAAATTGAGAAGGTAAATGATAATCAGATCCGCTGTACTCTTACCAGAGAGGATCTTGAGGACAGACATATAAAAATAAGCGAACTGGCATATGGATCAGCGAAGGCGAAAAGCCTTTTTAAAGATATGGTAGAGCAGGCCAATTACGAGTTTGGCTTTGAAACAAATGATATTCCACTCATGGTGGAGGCAATTCCACTGCCATCAGAGTCTATAGTGCTTATCATCACAAAGGTTGAATATCCGGATGAGCTTGACACAAGATTTTCAAAGTTTTCAGAGGCAGATGACGACTTTACGGACTTAGGAAATGCAGGACAGCCTCCGGTGATAAAGGGAGCTGCTGATATTTTGGAGCTGTTTGAGCGTATCAAGAAGGAAAATGAGAAGACAGCTGATAGTGAGCAGAGCACTGATGATATTACAGAAGAACAGGCTGAGGCTGACGTAGTCAAGCTGTTTGTTTTTGATAAATTTGATGATGTGCGCAGGATTTCGCATGTGCTTGACGGCTTTTACAGCGGCAGAAATGACTTATACAGGGATGTTTCAAGCAATAAGTACTATCTTGTGGCCCACAAGAGTGAGCATACTCCGAAGGAATTCAACAAAGTGTGCAATATTATTTCAGAGTACGCATATCAGAAGAACTATGTGCCTGCCAATGAAGCATTTTTTAAGGAGCATGGTAATGTGATTATTGAAGAAGCTGCCATCCAGACGCTGGCAGTACTTTAACAGAATATTGATTGCAAATAAAAGACGGCCTGCATAAGCAAGCCGTCTTTTCGTAAATTAACCGAGGTCGTGATCGATGAATGTGTTGATTTCAACGACAAGATCATCCGGGTCAAGTCCGTGAACCATAGCAGCCTCTTCGATTGTCTCCATCTGTGATGATGGGCATCCGAGACAGTGCATGCCGATATTTAAAAGTAATGGTGCCACGTTCTGGTCAATCTGAAGAAGATCACCAATCATAGTGTCCTTAGTAACTCTAGCCATTATTGTTTCCTCCTATTAGTCTTTTAATGTGCCTATTATAATACGATTTGCATTTAATTGCAAATTATACTATAAAGATTTTTTTTGAGTAGTTCGATATACTTATTAGACAACGGAATGTTAATACTACAGCAAGGATGCCTGAGAAATTATCAGGAAAGGAAAACACATGAAAATAAACAGGAATATGAGTGCTGTCAGGGCAAATAAGCAGCTCCTCGGTACAGAAAACAGATTATCAAAGTCTATGAAAAGGCTTTCAAGCGGCTACAAGATAAATTCAGCAGAGGACAATCCGGCAGGAATGGCTATCTCCAACAAGATGAAGGCGCAGATAGAAGCGCTTGACCAGGCAAAATCAAATTCGTCAGATGCGCAGAATGTCATGAAAATAGCAGACGGAGCACTTGGTGAGGTAAGCAGCATGCTCCAGAGAATCAGGGAGCTTGCGGTTCAGGGCGCTTCAGATACATATTCTGAGAATGATAAAAAGGCTTTGCAGTCAGAGATAGATGAGCTCACCAAGGAGGTGGACCGTATATCGGGCGATACGGAGTACAATACAAAGTCACTGCTCGATGGTTCGAGTGATACACGCGTCTATGTAAGGCAGAAGGATGCAAATGGCAATATGACTCAGGTGAACAGCTATATTACCAGAATCAATTTCTCAGACAATGTGGCGTCAGATAAATATGAGCTTACAGTAAATTCGCTCGCAACACAGGCAACAGGAAGTCTTGCGTCTGCCACAAAGCCTGACGCAGAGGGAACGATTTCCATAAACGGTGTGAGTGTGGCTGTGAAGGCAGATATGACTCAGGATGAGTATATCCAGGCATTGCAGAAGGCAGCGACCACAGCCGGTACTACTATGCAGGTGAATGGTGATAGCATCAGCTTTTTATCAAATGAGTATGGCAGCGACAGCACAGTAAATATATCTCTTTCTTCATCGCTTAAGGCTTTGGCAGGTGCAGGCTATGAGAATGCTGACGATGGAAGTGGAAATATGCAGCTCAAAAGTAACGGTAAGGATGCCGTGGTTACAGGCGGAGAAAATCTGTCGGACAAGACAATAAGAGCCGACGGTAACCGTGTATATGTGGTAGGAAACAGTGGATTTTCAATGGATTTTCTACTGAGCAGTGATATGGATATGACAGCGGGAAGCAGCAATCTGCAGATAGATATTTCAGATATCGGAAATATGGCTGTGCAGATTGGTGCAAACGAGGGCCAGGAGATGAAAATCAGGATACCGGAGGTATCATCGCAGACACTTTATCTGGATACGGTAGATGTGACTGTAAAGGGTGGTGCAGACAAGGCAATGTCCACACTTGATGAGGCGATAGAGTATGTCTCAGGTGTGCGGTCAAGGATAGGAGCCTTCCAAAACCGTCTGGAATCTGCTGAGAGCAGTCTTTCTGAGACTTCTGAGAACATGACCGGTGCATATTCCAATATCATGGATACCGACATGGCAACCGAGATGACGGAATACGCAGCACAGAATATTCTCGATCAGGCCGGAATCTCAGTGCTGTCTCAGGCAAATGACCTGCCACAGCAGGTACTTTCATTATTGTCGAGGTAATAAGCAATGAAAAATGAATTGAAGCAGGAGCTCACCAGAAGACTTTGTGCGTGCAACAATGGCGGACTCGTGCTTGTTATGTATGATATATATTTTGGTTTTTCAGATGATGTAAAAAATGCCCTCATGTCAGAGGACAGGGAAGCCTTGAGAAAGGGCGTGTCGGATGTACAGGCGGCACTTGATGAGCTGATGGGGGCACTTGACTTTAAGTATCCTCTCGCAGGACAGCTTTATCCACTGTACTCATACTGCAAGAGGCCTCTTTTTTAGTTCATTAAGCCTCATTAAACCTCATTAAGCCGCTTGGCACAGTTTAATAGAAATTTATACCGCATGGAAACAGCCTTGGCCTGATAGATGTAGTAGTCAATTAAATCGGGCTCAACCACATTTTCCAGGTTAGTGTATACAATTTGAAGTTCATCTGTTGTTTTCTTGATGTCATCCTGTAAGGTCTTGTAACCGTCATTTACAGGCGTTTCTTTAAATAATTTCATGAATTCCTCCAACAAAATAAGTCTTAATACAAGTATAAGCAAAAGAGTTTCTTCTATTCACAGATTTTGTAAAAAGTGCTTTTGACATGTGAAAAACCAGTAAAATCAAGGTTTTGACTGTGGATTAATGTGTTGGATTTAGCTGCATTTTGTGGATAACTAACAAAAAGTATTTATTTTAAAAAAAGCTATAGACAAAATCGGGATTGCGTTGTTATAATTCGTCTCACGAAAGGAGAGGTGATGAAAATACAGTGATTGTGAAATTAATATCACACCTCATGCTGTATATACTGCTTACAGTAGCAGCAATTGGGGATTTCAAAAATTATAGAATCAGTAACCGGCTGATTCTGACGGGACTTGGTTGTGCGTTTCTATTTCGCTTAGTGGGGGGCAAGGTAGCGAGCATCATCTGGTTTCTTCCAGATATAGTTTTTCCGGTTGTCATTTTATATTTCTTATATCTTTCAGGCATTTTAGGAGCCGGGGATATCAAGTTATTTTCAGTAGTATGTGCATTTACAAATTTAAGATTTACCGCCTTGTGCATGGCAGCCGCTTTTGTGGCGGCAGCGGGATATGGTCTCATAAGTATGGTGCTTAAAAAGGAGCTCTTTGTGCGTATGAGGGATGGATTTTTATACTTAAACGGTATACTGTGTGGCAGATTTATGCGGTACCGCGGACAGGGGAAAGCTGTTAGTTTCGCGGTATACGTGCTTTTGGGAACAGCCATGGCAGATATCTGGTTTTACGGCATGAGGTGATGGAAGGAGGGTTAAAGTACCATAGATGAAAAAAATCAGACTAGGAATTTATATTGAGGATTCAGAATATGGCGACAGACTGACATGCTATTTCATGAATCATTATAAGGATCAGCTGGAGATACATATGTATACCATGAAAGAGCAGCTGGAACACTTAGAGGGCGAGATAGATATCATGCTTTCAAGTGAGCTTGACCAGTGGAATAACAAGTATATCCCACTGATACAGATTGTTGAGGAAACACCTATTGATAGTGAGGAGGGTATATACTTTGTGGAAAAATATCAGGAAGTAAACCGCATAGTGGAAGAGATTTTAAAGCATGTGGGCGGTGAGGTGAGAGACCTGACGAGTGAGGGCTCTTTGATAGGTCAGACAAGGCTTATAAGCGTGTATTCACTTGCTGATAATCAGTACCAGATGCCTTTTGCGATGACTTTGTCCTCTATTTTGAGTGAGAATGAAAAGGTACTGCTTATGGATTTTCAGGAGAATAGTGGATTATCGCGGATGCTTGAGCAGAGTGTGGAGCATAATCTGGACGAGCTATTGGTGATGGCCGAATCCGGACGATACTCGACCAACAGGATAAACAGCTGTATCGGAAGAAAGCATAAGCTGGATTATGTATATCCGATTGAAAATACAGAGTGTCTGTGTGAAATAAATACGGTAATATGCAACAATCTGCTTCAGATGCTTGGCAAGGAAATGCACTATGACTGCATAGTTCTCAATATGGGAACAAGATTTAAGGGCTTTTTTGATATTCTTGACAGATGCAGTGATATCTATCTGGTACAGAAAAAAGGCGGAATCAGCCAGTGGAGAGAGTACGAGTTTACAGAGGAACTGATTGAAAGAGGCTTAAGCAATGTAGTTGAGAGGATTAAGCTGATTGAGCCTCCGGTCATCACGACACCGGTATCTACATGTGATAAGCTTGTAGAGCTGTGGAAGTGGAATGAGTTTGGAGATGTCATAAGAAACATGATTCGGGGTATTTCGTGTGCTGGATGATTTTGGACAGAGAATAAGAGATATTATACTTTCTGAAATGGATTTGTCCAGAGAGCTGAGTGATGAGGAAATATGTGATTTAATCGGAAGCGTGGTTTCAAGAGAGGCACGCGACAGACCAATGACTATAAAGGATAGAGCGGAGCTTGAGCGCACCATATTCAACTCTCTGCGTAAGCTTGATGTGCTGCAGGAGCTGGTGGATGACAGGGATGTGACTGAAATTATGGTAAACGGTCCCAATGATATATTCTATGAAAAAGCCGGAAGAATCCAAAGGTTCAAGGGTCATTTTTCATCGGAAGAGAAGCTGGAGGATGTGATACAGCAGATTGTGGGACGCCATAACAGGGTTGTAAATCAGGCATCACCGATAGTTGATACCAGGCTTAGTGACGGCTCCAGGGTAAATATAGTGCTAAACCCCATATCTATAGGAGGCTCGGCCGTATCAATCAGAAAGTTTCCGGAGCATCCTATGAGCATGGAGAGGCTTGTTGAGATAGAAGCTCTCTCGCCGGAGGTGGCAAGGCTTCTACAGATACTGACGCAGGCCAAATACAATATATTTATTTCCGGTGGTACAGGCTCCGGAAAAACGACCTTCCTGAATGCCCTGTCACAATATATTCCTGATGATGAGAGAATTATTACAATTGAAGACTCAGCGGAGCTGCAGCTTCTGGGAGCTAAAAATATAGTAAAGCTTGAGACCAGAAATGCAAATACCGATGGGGTTACTCCAATTACAATAAGAGATCTTATCAGGACGGCTCTTCGTATGAGACCGGACAGGATAATAGTGGGCGAGTGCAGAGGTGCAGAGGCGCTTGACATGCTTCAGGCTATGAATACAGGACATGACGGCTCGTTGTCCACCGGCCATGCCAATTCACCACATGATATCATTTCAAGAATTGAGACTATGGTTCTTCAAGGTCAGGATTTCCCACTCAATGCGATACGGCAGCAGATAGCATCCGGAATAGATATCATTGTCCAGCTTGGCAGGCTGAGGGATAAAAGCAGGAGAGTCCTTGAGATATCAGAGGTGGATGGATTTATGGATGGTGAAATTGTGCTGCATACGCTGTATCGTTTTGAGGAAACCGCTGTTTTGGACAATGGGAGGATACAGGGCTTTTTAAAGAAAGCAGGGACACTTTGTCACACCGACAAGCTTATGGCAGCAGGGCTTAGTGTATAGGCTGTTATGTGGCATTTAAAGTAAGAAAGGCTGTAGCTGTCAGTATAGGAATACATGTTACTGAACAGTTATGAAGGGTTTGATTATATGGATTACAGCAGATATTCCATGTCCACAAAGGATTGGGGGATTGTTTTCATAAAAAGTATGGCTGCCACAGTGATTATCGCATATTTGTTTTATGACAGTCCTATTGTTGTTATTGCTTTTCCGGCGGTGTTTGCATATTGTGCAAAGCTGTGCAGGCAGGAGGGTGTCAGAAGGCAAAAGGAAAAACTAAATGAAGAGTTTATGAATGTACTTAAGGTATTGAGCTCGAATATGCTGGCCGGATACTCTGTGGAGAATGCATGGCAGGAGGCTGAAAAAGAGATGGAGCTCATGTATGGGAATGATTCGCTTATGCTGTCTGAGATACAGGAGATGAACAGGCAGATAAAGATGAATCAGACATTTGAGGCGGTGCTGTCAGAATTTGCTCATAGAAGCGGTCTGGAGGATATAGTCAATTTTTCTGATATTTTCTCATTTGCAAAGAGAAGCGGCGGCAGATTTGTGGATATCATAGAGTCTACCACTTACAGGATGTGGACAAAGTATGATACCAACCGACAGATAGAGGTTGCGGTTTCTGCCAAAAGACTTGAGCAAAAGACTATGAACTATATTCCGATATTTCTTTTGGCATTTTTAAAGCTGTCTTCAAGAGACTATATGTCTGCACTATATGGAAACCTGATCGGGGTAATCTTTATGAGTACCTGTCTTTTAGCCTATGCAGGGGCAATTAAACTGGCAAAGAAATTTTTACAGGTAGGAATAGGCATATGACGGGAGGAAAGAGGCTTAGAATAGCAGCATTATTTGTTATAGTTTTAGTTTTTGCTTTTATCATGGACATGTCGTCAAATGCTATAACTGATAATACACTTATACGCAATGATACAGGTGACGGAGATGCAGTATATGACCTGGTGCTAAATGCGGATGGACTCGATGAGGATTACAGCTATCAGCTGAAGGTTAGGGAGGAGCAGCCTTCGGAGAAACAGGCGAATGAGCTGTTTACACAGGCAAAAAAAGAGATAGACGACAGCTTTTGTGAAGAGAATCAGAGTGTGGAACAGGTAAGAGGGCATGTGATTATGAAGGATGCATATGCATCGGGAGCTGTGGAGGCAGAGTGGACACTGAGTGATTATGATGTGGTTGATATTAATGGAGATGTGAACCAGGATGCATTTGAGGAGGCTGATGATGAACAGGGAAAGCTGATTAGCGCAAGTGTTGAGCTTTCCTGTGGCGAACACAGACAGCTGTATGATTTCTCATTTGTGGTATTTCCGGATGAACTGGACGCAGGCGAGCGACTCATAAAGGGTATCAACAGACATATTGACAGTGAGATGTCAAAGACAGGCACTAAAAAGCTTACACTGCCGGATGAAGTAGATGGAGTAAAGCTTAGCTGGTCGCAGGAAAAAAGCAATACGGCAGCTAAAATAGCCATGCTTGAAGTTGTTGTTATAGTTCTTCTGGTGCTTGAGAAAAAGGAAAAAAAGAAGACGGCGCAGAAGGAGAGAAATATACAACTGCAGCTCGAATATCCGGAGATAGTCAGCAAAATGGCAGTTTTGATGGGTTCAGGAATGACTGTGGAGCAGGCATGGAATAGGATTACCGCCCGTTATCTTGATAAGCGGAAAAATAATGATGAGAATATTATGCCCGCTTACGAGGAAATGCTTGTGACGGAGAGAGAAATCTCAGATGGCGTGACAGGCAGAAAAGCATACGCAGGTTTTGCGGAAAGAGTAAAGCTGCCATGCTATCAGAAGCTTGTACGCATTATTTTACAGAGTATTCACAAAGGAAGTAAGGGTGTATGTGAAATGCTCGAGAAGGAATCGGAGGATGCATTTGATGAGAGGAGGCTTTTAGCCTTAAAGTTAGGTGAAGAGGCCGGCACCAAAATGCTTATGCCGATGATGATTATGATGGCTATAGTCATAGCAATAGTAATAGCACCCGCAATCATTGATTTTAAGATATAGAAAGGAAAAATTATGTTAGGATTTAAGAATTTTTTATTAGATGAGGATGGCGCAGGAGTAGTGGAAATGATACTGATAATTGTCGTGTTAATCGGTCTGGTGCTGATTTTTAAGAAGCAGCTTACGACGCTTGTAAACAATATCTTTCAGACAATCTCAAGAGAGGCTGGTAAAGTGTGAGAGGCAGTATAACGATATTTGCCACAATGCTTCTCATGCTGGTGTCACAGTTTCTGTTTACTGTACTGGAAGCCGGAAGGAATCTGACACTTACCAATATAGCATGCATGAATTCAGAGGCTGTAGCAGAGTCAGTTTTTGCACAGTATTGCAGACCATTGTGGGATGAATACCATCTGTTAGCGTATGACGCCGGAAGTGACGCAATGGGCAATGTGGATATCGAAAATGTCAAGTCGTATATGAAGAAGCTTACGACTGACAATTTTAAGATAAGCGATTCAGGAGCTTTTGCCGGGGGTACTATTGTAAACGGCACCAGTATGCTAAGGTTGTCAATGGATGAGCTCGAATCCATGAAATATGTGCTTATGACGGATGATGGTGGTGATGTGTATACAAATGCGGTTGTCTCATATATGAAGAAAAATATTGGTTATGAAACAGTCAAAAATCTTTACAGTCAGTATAGCTCATTGAATGAAAACAAGTCTGCGGGTGAGTATGATGACAGTAAAATAGATAGTGCGTTAAAAGCCTTAAAGGATAATGCAGCTCATGAAGGCGGAGGCAAAAGCATAGCGAGGTCGTCACCGCCAAGAGCTTACAGTGCACATTCATCGGTTTCGAAAACAAAGCAGACGTCAGAAAGTAAGGCAGAAAGCACAGAAGGCGGTAATGCAATAGAAAATCCGCTGGTCAAGGTGCAGAAAGTAAAGGCATCAGGCATATTATCGCAGGTGGTTGATGATAGCACGGTGTCAGGAAACAGTATTGATACATCAGCCAGAGTGTCCGGGCGAAGTCTGCATAAAGGAACAGGGGGCTGGTCCGAAAGTAGTGATGATTGGTATGCGAAAGTACTTATGCAGCAGTATATTCTGACATATATGAGCTGTTACACTGATACAAATCCCAATCATGCCCTTAACTATGAGGTGGAGTACATCATAGGAGGCAGAGCGAGTGATAAGGATAATCTGAAGATCGTTATAGCTGAAATACTGGCTCTGCGTTCGGCTGCCAATATGGCATACCTGGCAGGAAGCGCATCAAAGCAGGCACAGGCGATGGCTCTTGCTGCAATTATCGGTGGAATTACTCTGACACCGGAGGTAATTGAAGGGGTGGAAAAGGGAATTCTGGCGGCCTGGGCATTCTGTGAAAGTGTGCTGGATTTAAGGGCACTTTTGGATGGGGATAAGATTCCACTGATAAAAAGTGATACGTCATGGACATCGAGTCTGTATGGCATGACAAGCATGCTCACAGGGCAGGTGAAGGCAAAAAGCTCAAATGAAGGAATAGGCTACAAATCATATCTGGGTATGCTGCTTTTTACAAAGAGCATGAAAAATATAGCGTATCGCTCGATGGATGTGCAGGAGGCTACAGTGCGTATGACCGGTGCGCATGAAAGCTTTAGGATGGACAATGCAATCTGTGAGCTTAGTACAGATGTAAGCTACAAATATCATGGCATATTTTTATGCTTTGTGAATCTGTTAGATGGGGCAGATAACGAGTATACCATTAAAAATAAGGCAAAGTATTCCTATTATGGACGATGACGAAATAAGAAAGGCAGGTGTATGAAGGTGTCTTTTGTTAATAAAGTAAAGTTCCACATAAAAAAACTTTATAGAAAGGCCAAACTCCCAGGCGATGATAGTTCTCAAAAGATGCCCTCATGCACCTGCCTGAAAGCGTCATATACACTTGAGGCTGCGGTAATATTTCCGCTTGTAGCAGGCTTTTTTGTATTTATACTTTTTTTCTTCAGGGTGGTTCAGGTGGAGTCGCAGGTGAAGGCTGCTCTGTATTATTCATCCAGGATGAGTGCATTAGCGAGCAGTGCAAACGATTCGTCAGTTGTATCAGTGGCCACTGCAGAGGTACTATTCAGGAGCCAAATATCTGACTCGAAGCACATTGATACATACGTGAGTGGTGGAAAGTATGGGGTGTCACTGCTTGGGTCAAAGATGGATGGTGATGATGTTGCACTTAAGGCAAAGTACAAGGTTAAGCTTCCGGTGAGCTTTTTTACTGTGGACGGAATATGGATAGAGGATTATAGCAACAGCAGAAAATGGACAGGCAAAAATCCCGGCGAAAAGACGGACCCATATGTATTTTACACTGACTATGGCAGTGTTTATCACCTGTCCGAGCAGTGCAACTACCTGGATTTAAGTATAAAGAGCATCAAATGGTCACAGGTGGGGGCAAGCAGAAACAAAGATGGTAGGAAATACCACGCATGCTACTGTGCCGCGGATAAAAAAACAGAAGGTTCAACGGTATTTATAACAGATTATGGCATGAACTATCACGGAAAGCTTGGATGCAGTAAGCTTAAGCGGACAGTACACAAGGTGCATAAGTCGGAGGTAGATGGCAAAAATCTGTGCAGTAAATGTAAAGGAGAAGGAACATGATACAGCTTATCATTTTACTTGGAATAATCAGTATAATTGACTTTTCAACCAAAAAGATACCGGTAGTTGTATTGGTAGTAATGGGGATTGTAGGTATTGCAAGCTCTTTTTATGCGAAGCAGTCAATTATATCAGTGGCTGTTGCCCTGATTCCCGGTATAGTGCTTATGGCAGCTGCATTTCTTACAGGAGAGCAGATAGGCTATGGAGATGCAGCTGTTGTGACGCTTATGGGATTGTTTGTGACTGCTGACATAGTGTGCAGCACTATGGTGATGGGACTGACAATAGCGGGAACAATCTCTGTTATTTTAATTGCATCAGGCAGGGCTGGAAGAAAGAAGCAGATTGCATTTACACCATTTCTACTGCTGGGATATGGATTGACGGAGGTGTTTATGTGATTGGAAATAAATTAAATGTAGATTTATCTTATGGGCTAAAAGGCAGTTATACAGTGGAAGGTGCGATTATTATACCTATATTTATTGTTATGCTTGCGATAGCGATGAAGATGGGACTTGTGCTGTATAACGAAATGAAGGAAGACAGCTCTTATGAGTATGCTACTGATATGTGGCTGGTGGATGATTTCTATAATTATCAGGTTTTGAAAGAGGTAGTAAATGAATTCTAATGAAATAGTATATGAAAGAAAGATGACAGGCAGCTTTATGAAGCTGCGTTGTGATGAGGTGAGGCCGTTAGATGAAAAGATATTGCTGAAAAACAATATTCCGGGCTTTCTGCCGATGGAGAAGTGTTATGTGAATAATGAAGGGCAGTACTGGTATGATATATCAGGAGTCCAGTCTTTGGAAATGCGCTGCCAGTACAATGACATAAAGCTTGAGTTTCTTGAAAAGCTTGTAGTGAGTATCTGTAACAAGATGGAGCTTTTGGAGAATCATCTTGTTAGCACAGAATCTCTGGTGCTTGATCCTCAGCTAATACACATAAAAGGGGTAAATCAGGATGAGGAAATATATTTTACAGCATACCCGGCAAAGATGAAAACAATTTGCAATACATTTTCGCATTTGATGGAGTATATGCTCACAAAACTTGATCATAGTGATGCTGAAGCGATACATATAGCATATGGCATATACGAGAAAACCATAAATGGCAATTACAGTATCGCTGATATTCGAAATGCCATAATCGAGGAGAGGCAGAAAAAGGTGGCAGAAAAGCCGGTGGAGGAGATGGTTGCGCCGATTTCACAGCCACAGGTCAGAGTAGAGGAGCCTAAGGAGCAGATAAAGCCTACACTGTACGATAAGCTTCGGGTGTATCTGCTGGAGCAGCTGGATATCAGGCTGCCGGAGCGAAAGAAGCAGGCGTCAGTGATAGAAAAGCCTAAAAAACCGGACATAAACAGAAAATGGTTTAAAAAAGAAAAACGAAAAGAAAATCGTGAAAAGTTAGAGGATACCATGCTTATACACCCAAGCTCAGAGACTGCACCGGAGCCTGTACCGCGTCAGATACACCCCACAGTATGTCTGAGCGATTACAGGGAGCACCCACAGGGCATGCTTTTGTATGAGGGCATGGAAAACCGCAGTAATATAATAATAGACAAAGATTGTACGCGTATTGGTCAGGGTGATGAGGCCGATGCAGTAATAGGCAAGGATACAATAAGTCATTTTCATGCAGTTATAAATAGGGAAAACCAGGAATTTTATCTGGAGGATTTAAACTCCACAAATGGAACCTTTGTGAATAATGAGGTGCTTGCGTACAAGCAGAAGAAGCAGCTCAAGTCAAATGATATCATCAGATTTGCCGATGTTAAGTACCGGTTTGTATAATTGTTGCAAATAAGCTCCTTAAAATTTATAATAAGAAAAAAGTATTTAACAGGAAAATTAAGGAGACTCCACAGATTTGCAGAATATAAAAAGATTTGATGATAAACCATATATGACAATTGGCATAATAGTGGTAAATATAATAGTTTTTGTGCTGATGAGTATATCAGGCAGCACACTTGATGCACAGTATATGGCTGCCCACGGAGCCATGTACCCTGAGTATATAAAGGATGGCCAGTATTGGAGGCTGCTCACTTCTATGTTTATGCATTTTGGATTGATGCATATACTTAACAATATGGTGGTTTTAGGCGCTGTCGGTCAGATAGTCGAGAAGGCTATGGGGCATGTGAAGCTTCTGATTACATTTCTTGTGTCAGGCATATGTGGAAGTGTATTATCGTACATCGTTATGCTTTATAATAATGACTTTGCGGTATCGGCAGGCGCCTCCGGGGCGATATTTGGTCTGGTGGGAGCACTTGTGTGGATAGTTATAGCAAACAGAGGCTTTTATGAGGGCATCAGCAGACAGCAGGCTGTATTTATGGTTATACTCATGATATACTATGGGGTTTCAACGCAGGGAGTGGACAATTGGGCTCATGGAGGCGGACTTGCAGGCGGATTTGTTATTTCAATTGTTTTATATCGCAAAAAGAGATATAATAAATATAATATCAACTAAAAATTAATGGTAGGAGAAGCTACATGAAGATAAATATTTATTATGGTGGAAGAGGCTTACTGGATGACCCGACACTGTATGTGATAAGCAGGATAGAAAATGTGCTAAAGGAGCTCCGCGTAAAGGTGGAGAGATACAATATCTATGAGCACAAGAATGAAATAGCTACATTGCCACAGACCTTCAGAGATGTAGATGGAATCATTCTCGCAACGACGGTTGAGTGGCTTGGTATAGGTGGATATATGCAGCAGTTCCTTGATGCATGCTGGCTCTACGGTGATAAGGAAAAGATAAGCAATACATATATGCAGCCTATTGTTATGTCTACCACATATGGAGAGCGCGAGGCAGAGACCACACTATGCAATGCATGGGAGATACTTGGCGGTCTGCCGTGCTCAGGGTTATGCGGATATGTAGAGGATATTACTACGTTTCAGCTCAATAAGGAGTATAATCTCATAATAGAAAAACGCGCGGAGAATCTGTATCGCACGATATCCCAGAAGATTAAGAGCCTGCCTACAAGCAATCAGGCAGTGAAGCAAAGCGTGCTCAGGACACAGCAGCTCAATCTCACCCCACAGGAGAGTGAGCAGCTGTCGAAGTATGTGTCTGATGATACATATGTAAAGCAGCAGAAGGAGGATATCGAAGAGCTTGCAACCATGTTCAAGGACATGCTCGGGCAGCAGGCATCTACAGATGACATGCCATATATAAAGGAGCTTGAAGCACATTTTATTCCACTCCGTGAATTCAAAGCCTGCTATTCATTTAATATAGAGGGCATTAAAAATCCATTATATATAAAGGTGGATGAGGATAAGCTGGATATACACTATGGCGAAGAGGATATAGTGGATGTATACGCCAAATTTTCGAAGAGTATCATGGAGTCTATAATAGATGGTCACATGACCTTCCAGAGAGCATTTATGACCGGAGAAATGACAGCAAAAGGCAATTTCAAGACACTGCGCATGCTTGATCAGATATTTCCGTTTTAATGGGCTTTTTGATTCTGAACAGTTACAAAATAATTATATATATGAGGTGACAAAGATGAAAGATGACAACTGTATTTTCTGTAAACTGGCAAATGGGGATATCCCGACCAATTCAATCTACGAGGATGATGATTTCAAAGTAATACTCGATGCAAGTCCTGCTACAAAGGGACATGCACTTATCCTTCCAAAGCAGCATTATGCAAATATTTTTGAGATTGAGGATGAGACACTTGCCAAGGCAGCAAAGCTTGCAAAGAAGATTATGACACACGAGAAAGATGTGCTTGGCTGTGAAGGCTACAACCTGGTACAGAACAATGGCGAGGTGGCAGGCCAGACAGTATTCCATTTCCATATGCACCTGATTCCAAGATATGAGTCAGATGACAACAAAAATGTCATAGAGTGGAATCACAAGGAGTTCACTGATGACGAGATGAAGAAAATCTGCGACGAGATGAGCATGTAATAGCTGTTAATAGTTACACATTATTAAAAAATAAAAAGCCCGGATATGCAAATGTAGTTCATATCCGGGCTTTTCTTTTTTATAATATTTTATAATATGCAATGACACTAAAAATTGACCCTATGACGATTTCTTCACCTGAGAGTTAATCAAATCGATTATAGTGGCGATGGAATCCATCTGACCGCTTTTTGCCATGGCATCCTTATATTTATCCCTGTTGCCGTACACCTCTTTTACTGCGCTAAGCAGAGAATCCTTTGTGAGCTCCTCCTCCTCGATGACATATGAAAAGCCCTGCTTTTTGAAGGATTTTGCATTTAATACCTGGTCTCCGCGGCTGGCAGCAGCAGAAAGAGGAATCAGGATGTTTGGCTTGTGCAGAGCAAGCAGCTCGCAGATGGAGTTGGCTCCGGCTCTTGAGATAGCCATGTCAGCCAGAGCAAACATGTCGGTGAGCTCAGCATTGGCGTACTCAAACTGTGCATAGCCTGTGATTCCGGCAAGCTTGTTGTCCAGATTGCCCTTTCCGCAGAGGTGAATCACATAGAAATCCTTTAGTAGTTCAGGAAGAATCTCACGGACAGCTTCATTAACTTTTTTAGAGCCGAGGCTTCCTCCGATGATAAGGATGACAGGCTTATTGTGGTCAGGAAAATTACAAAGCTTTATGGCATTTTCCGCAACGCCGCTAAAAAGCTCGCGTCTGATAGGTGATCCGGTGAGCACAGCCTTGTCTGCAGGCAGATATTTCATGGTCTCAGGGAAATTGCAGCAGACCTTTTTGGCACCCTTTATGGCGATTTTATTGGCAAGTCCCGGGGTGATATCCGACTCGTGGATGATGGCAGGCACATGGCAGTGCTTTGCGGCAAGCACGACAGGTACGGAAACGAAGCCGCCCTTAGAAAATACTACATCAGGCTTGAGTTTTTTCATGAGGCTTACAGCCTGACCGTAGCCCTTTAACACGCGGAACGGGTCTGTAAAGTTCTTCCAGTCAAAGTATCGGCGCAGCTTTCCTGATGAAATGCCGTGATAAGGAATCTTTTGGGCCTCGATCAGTCCCTTCTCCATTCCGTTTACTGAGCCAATGTATTCGATATCGTATCCGGCCTCCTTAAGTGCCGGCATAAGAGCAATATTTGGAGTGACATGACCTGCAGTACCGCCGCCTGTCATAACTATTTTCTTCATATATATGTATCCTTTCTTGCATTCCTGTTTGTCTCATATTTATATTATACTCAACACAATAAAAGTCAATACCAAGTTACCGGTGAAAGTTTGCCCTGCAATACCAAACAAATGTCGAAACTTGCGACCGATAGGAACTGTTAAGTTCAAGTGAATTGGTTATAATAATCAATAGTACATCATCCTGCGTTATAGGTTAAGTTAAATTTTGAATGATGTATCGGAAAAAGAATAGTAGGGAGGACACATTAATATGGAATTATCAATGGACAATATGGACATCGTGGCAGGAGGCATACTTGCGATAATGCTTGCACTTTTCATGCTGACAGTCATTGTGACCTTGTTCGCACTCTCACACAGGATAAGACTTTTGAGCAACGAAATTTATAAAATAGAAAAACAGGTGAGTGACTACATAGACGAGCTGTCGAGAAGCGAAAGCGACAAGCTGGAGATAGAGCATAAGGCACATCAGAATGGGGTGATTTCATCGGTGCTTCAGGAGATTTTTCCATGAAATTTGACAAAATGCTATTACTGTGATATTATACCGACTGTAACAAAGTTGTAACAAATGCAACATAGGTGTAATAAACGTAACAAAAACAACATATACTACACCATATGGAGGATTATATGAAGCTAAACAAAAAAGTAATCGATAGCATTACGGTCTGTGGACTGTGCGCCATGCTGACGGTTACCGCGGTTACTAACAGCGGACGCTCTGAGGTCAAAGCAGAGGATAAGGTGCTAGCAAACACTGGTTTAGAGCATACTGGTTATAATAGTTATGCTGGCGTAGCAGCGACTCTTTTTGATTATGAGAAGGGTCTCACAGCAGAGAATGCTGTTACAGTAGAAAAAGAAAATGTTGAGATGGTGGCAGCAGCACAGGATGCACAGCAGGAGGCACAGCCACAGCTCACACAGGAGCAGCAGGAATGGCAGACAAAGCTTATGCCAAACGTTGAAGAATCACTCAACGTAAGAGCACAGGCCAATGAACAGTCAGATATTGTTGGAAAATTATATAAAGGAAGTGTGGCAGACATCGTAGAAAACGATGGCACATGGGCTCACATCAAGTCAGGAAATGTAGACGGATACGTTAATGTTTCTTACTGTGTGACCGGAACTGACGCACTAAGCTATGCTTACGACACATGCGGAGAAATCGCCACAGTAAATACAGACGGACTTCGTGTGAGAGAGGCAGCAGATACAAACAGCAAGGCCTTAGAGGTAGCTGACCAGGGCAAGACCTATCAGGTGGACCGCGCAGCGCAGGCACAGGATGGCTGGATTGCAGTAGTCAGCGATTCACAGACAGGATATATCGCAGCAGATTATGCGACACGTTCCCTCAACACAAGAGTGGGTATCACAATTGAAGAGGAACAGGCTCAGATAGCTGCACAGAAAGAGGCAGAGAGAAAGGCCGCAGAAGAAAAGGCAGCCGCAGAGGCGGCCAAAGCAGCACAGAAAAATACATCAGAAAATACTTCATCAAAGAAGGCTGAGACCACACAGGGCGAGGCGGTAAGTGCAGGAGCAGATGACCTGACACTGCTTGCAGCAATCATCGAGTGCGAGGCAGGCGGAGAGAGCTATGAATGTCAGCTCGCAGTAGGAGCGGCAGTCATCAACAGAGTAAAGAGCAGCTCATATCCAAACAGCATCTCAGGTGTTATTTACCAGAAAGGCCAGTTTGGACCGGCATCATCAGGAAAGCTCGCAAGAAAGCTTAGCGGAAGCATTTCTTCTTCATGCTACAGTGCAGCACAGGAGGCAATGTCCGGAGTGGACAACACAGGAGGATGCACATCCTTCAATGACCACGGCTCAGGAATATCAATCGGAAATATGAAGTTCAGATAATATACAGCCGATATAAAGAAATAACAAAGAGGCTGCAAATCAACAAAGCTTGTTGGTTTGCAGCCTCTTTAATTATTTGTACGGCGTGGTTTTACAGTCAGAGCGTCAATGCTTCAAACCTCTTGCAACATACCACAAAATAGAGTAAAATGACATCATTATAGCAACCTACAGATATAAATTATAGCAACCTGCATCTATAAACGATGCAAATAAAACCCAGGAGGCAAGAGCAATGCAGTTAAAGGGACGAAACTTTTTAAAACTTATGGATTACACTCCAGAAGAGATTACTTATCTGATTGACCTCTCACAGGAGCTGAAGGAAAAGAAGAAAAAAGGCATCAGACATGATGACCTCACAGGCAAGAATATAGCGCTGATTTTTGAAAAGACCAGTACCAGAACTCGCTGCTCTTTTGAGGTAGCGGCACATGACCTTGGAATGCATGTCACATACCTTGACCCGAGCGGTTCACAGATAGGTAAAAAGGAGAGCATCGCCGATACAGCGCGCGTGCTCGGCAGAATGTTTGACGGAATCGAGTACCGTGGATACGGACAGGAAATCGTGGAGGAACTGGCTGAATACGCAGGCGTACCGGTATGGAACGGCCTGACAAATGAGTTCCACCCGACACAGATGATAGCAGATATGCTTACAATCCGTGAGCATCTCGGCAGACTCAAGGGCGTGAAATTTGTATACATGGGCGATGCAAGATACAACATGGGCAATTCACTCATGGTCACATGTGCAAAGCTTGGCATGGACTTTGTGGCATGCACAAACAAGAAATATTTCCCAAATGATGAGCTTGTAAAATATTGTAAGGACGTTGCAGAAACAACCGGCGCATCAATCACACTCACAGAGGATGTGGCAGAGGGCACAAAGGACGCAGATGTCATCTACACAGATGTGTGGGTATCAATGGGCGAGCCGGAAGAGGTATGGGCAGAGCGAATTAACGACTTAAAGCCATATCAGGTAAATGCAAAAGCATTTGAAAATGCAAAGGATAGCGCAATCTTTATGCACTGTCTGCCTGCATTCCATGATTTAAAGACCACTATCGGCAAGCAGGTCTATGAGAAGTTTGGACTGAGCGAGCTTGAGGTGACAGACGAGGTATTTGAGTCAGAGCGCTCAGTGGTATTTGATGAGGCAGAGAACCGTATGCACTCAATCAAGGCTATCATGCGTGCAACACTTGCTGACTAGTACGGCAAGCAATGACCGCAACAAAAGATTGACGGAAAGCTAAGGAATAAAGTATGAAGGAAGAAATACTTAGACTTCTACGCAGCGCTGACGGCTATATTTCAGGGCAGGAGCTATGCAACCGGTTCGGAGTATCGCGCACAGCCGTGTGGAAGGCCATAAACCAGCTAAAGGAAGCCGGATATGAGATAGAGGCACAACAGAATAAGGGCTACAGGCTCATGGCAGCGCCGGATTTGATGACAGAGGCGGAGATAAAAAGCCTAATGCACACAGAATGGGTGGCAAAGGAAGTGTTGTATTTTGATACAATAGACTCCACCAACACCAAGGCTCAGGAGCTTGCCGAAAAAGGCTATCCGAGCGGCACCTTAGTTGTAGCAGACAAGCAGGAGTCAGGAAAGGGGCGCCGCGGCCGCAGCTGGGTATCTCCGTCCGGCACAGGTATTTTCATGACACTTATGATAAAGCCTGATATCAATCCGAACAATGCATCCATGCTCACGCTTGTGGCAGCGCTTGCTGTCGCAAAGGCCATAACAAGCGTTACCGGCGAGAAAGCCCTGATAAAGTGGCCAAACGACATTGTGATAAACGGCAAAAAGGTGTGCGGCATACTCACAGAGATGAATGCGCAGTTTGACTATATCAACCATATTGTTGTAGGTATCGGTATCAACGTGCACAATGAGAGCTTTCCGGAGGAAATCAGTCAGATGGCGAGCTCACTTATGATAGAAGCAGGTGGAAAAAGATTCCACCGTGCGCAGATAATCGCAGAGACCATGTCATACTTTGAGCAGTATTATGACACATTTTTAAAGACGCAGGACCTTTCAGCCCTCGTCAGGGAGTATGATGAGCTGTTGGTCAACAGGAACAAATCAGTGAGGGTACTGGATCCGAAGGAGCCGTTTGACGGAAAAGCGATGGGCATCACGCCTAAGGGCGAGCTGATCGTGGACACATGGGAGTCGCGCAAGCTGGTTTCAAGCGGAGAAGTATCAGTGAGAGGAATATACGGATATGTCTAAAGAGGTAGTACTTTGCGTGTCAAACGCATATCAGAAAAAATATTATCTGAACGAGAATTTTAACGGACTTCCACAGACAATAAGGGACGAACTTAAAATCATGTGCGTCCTGTATACAGAGGATGTGGGAGGCATACTGGAGCTGGTGTTTGATGAGGACGGAAACCTCGATTTCAGAACATCCTGCAAGGAAAATGACTTTTTTTATGATGAGATAGGAAGCGTGCTAAAGATAAAGCAGTACCGCAACGAGCGAAGAGAACTGCTCGAGTCGATAGAGACGTATTATCGCATAGTATTTTTGGGAGAAGGACTCGAGGAGGAATAACAGATGATTTTAGCACTGGACGTAGGAAATACAAACATAACATGCGGCGTGTTTGATGGTGACAGGATAAAAGCGAGCTTTAGAATTACAACCAAAATGCCACGTACATCGGATGAATACGGCATGCTTCTGAGCACTCTGCTTGAAAGAAATCAGGTAGGCATGGACGACATACATGATGCAATCATCTGCTCCGTCGTACCGAATATCATGCATTCACTGCAGAATGGCCTAATAAAATACTTCAATATCAGGCCAATAATCGTGGAGGCGGGCATCAAAACAGGCATCCGTATCGCCACACCAAATCCGCAGCAAATTGGCGCAGACCGTATAGTAGACGCCGTAGCTGCATATGAATTATATGGAGGACCTGTTTTGGTCATAGATTTTGGCACAGCAACAACCTACGATATGGTCGATGAAAACGGTACCTTCATGGGAGGAATCACAGCACCGGGCATACGTATCTCAGCCAAGGCACTCTGGGAGGATGCGGCAAAGCTTCCTGAGATAGAGATTAAAAAGCCTGAAAATATCCTCGGAAAGGACACTATCACCAGCATGCAGGCGGGACTTGTGTATGGACAGATAGGACAGACAGAGTACATCATCAACAAGGTAAAGGAAGAAACAGGCATGTACGATGCAAAGGTTGTAGTGACCGGCGGACTCGGCAGAATAATATCCAATGAGACAGAAAACGTGGATGTATACGATCCGGATCTGACATTAAAGGGCATAAACCTCGTGTATCGCAAGCAGAACCGCAAGGGAGTGAAGTAATAGTATGGATATTCATCAGATACGAAAGCTTCAGATAGGAAGTGTGACACTCCCAAACAACCTGATACTGGGACCTATGGCAGGCGTGACAGACCTGCCATTTCGCTTATTGTGCAAGGAGCAGGGAGCCGGTCTTTTATGTATGGAAATGGTCAGCGCCAAGGCAATTTTGTACAAAAACAAAAATACAGAGTCGCTTCTTTCAATAGATGAAAGAGAAAAGCCTGTTTCACTCCAGATGTTTGGCTCAGACCCGCAGATAATGGCTCAGATAGCAAAGCAGATAGAGGAAAGACCATTTGACATACTGGATATCAACATGGGCTGTCCGGTGCCCAAAATCGTAAACAACGGTGAGGGCTCAGCACTCATGAAAAATCCGATTCTTGCAGGTCAGATTATAGAGAGTATAGTAAAAGCGATAGATAAGCCGGTGACCGTAAAAATACGAAAGGGCTTCGATGATGAGCATGTCAACGCAGTAGAGCTGGCACATGTGGCTGAAGAAAGCGGCGCAAGCGCAGTTGCAGTGCACGGCAGGACCAGAGAGCAGTACTACTCCGGTAAAGCCGACTGGGACATCATAAGGCAGGTAAAAGAGGCTGTCTCAATACCGGTCATAGGAAACGGAGACCTGCTTTGCGCAGAGGATGTCATAAGAATGCAGGAGCAGACAGGCTGCGACGGCTTTATGATAGCCAGGGGAGCGCAGGGCAATCCATGGATTTTCTCACAGATACTGCATTACTTTGAGACCGGCGAGCATCAGGAAAAGCCATCCTTTGAGGAAGTGCGCCGGATGATACTGCGTCATGCACGCATGATGATAGAGTTCAAGGGCGAGTACACGGGGATACACGAGATGAGAAAGCACACAGCGTGGTATACGGCAGGATATCCGCATTCATCAAGGTTGCGCGCGGCAGTGAATACGGTGGAGAGCTTAGAACAGCTTGAGGAGCTTTTGTATAAGGAAAAGCTTCGAAATTGAAATCGGCCAAATCCTTGACAGCGTGGGGATTTTCAATTATAATACACGCGTTAAAATAGGCTTTAAATTTAGTATGTGAAACTTCCCACATTCAGTTTATCGAAGTTACCGGCATAGCATACAGTATATTCCTCAGAAAAATATGAAGTTAGCCACGGGTGCGAATCGCGGATAGAGGGTTTTTCTTTGCTACCGGGTTTCCGTTGCCGGGTGTTATGGGACTCCGTGGCAGTTCATATTTTTCTTCGGAACATACTGTATACTTTCCGGTATTGAAGACCTTGGTGTGGGAAGTTAATATACTAGATGAGTACAATAAATATCAAAAATAAAAAAAGAAGATAGAAGGGTAAGAATCATGGATAACAAGAAAAATATTCTGACATATGCAGGTCTTAAGAAGCTCGAGGATGAGCTTGAGCAGTTAAAGGTTGTTAAGCGTAAAGAGGTTTCCCAGAAGATCAAGGAGGCTCGTGAGCAGGGTGATTTATCTGAGAATGCTGAGTATGATGCAGCTAAGGATGAGCAGCGCGATATCGAGGCTCGTATTGAGGAAATCGAGAAAATCCTTAAAAATGCAGAGGTTGTTGTTGAGGAGGAGGTTGACCTTGACAAGATTTCTATCGGATGTAAGATCCGCATCTTAGATTGTGAATTTGATGAGGAGCTTGAGTACAAAATTGTTGGTTCAACAGAGGCAAACAGCTTAAAGGGCAAGATTTCAAACGAGTCACCTGTAGGTAAAGCTCTTCTTGGAAAGAAAGTCGGAGATACTGTGACTGTTGAGACTCAGGTAGGAGAGCTCACATACAAGGTACTCGAGATCCAGAGAGCAGAAGAGAACTAAAAGAGGTAAAAAATGGCAAATCAGAATAATAACAAGGGTGGACAGCAGCAGGACGTAAACCAGCTCCTTAAGGTCCGCCGTGAAAAATTACAGAATTTACAGGAAGCAGGAAAGGATCCCTTCCAGATTACAAAGTACAATGTCACTCATCACAGCAGCGATGTAAAGGAGCTTTACAATGCTCATGAGGCTGAGATTCTCGGTGACAGAAAGGCTCCGGATGTTGAGGGCTTGGATGACGCTGCAAAGCGAGAGGTAATCAACAATGATTACAATGAGAGAAGAGAAATCATGGATGCAAAACCAATCGAGGTAAGCATCGCAGGACGTATGATGTTCAAGCGTGTAATGGGTAAGGCTTCTTTCTGCAATATTCAGGACTTAAAGGGCAATATCCAGGTATATGTGGCAAGGGACAATATCGGAGAGGACTCATACGCAGATTTCAAGAAATCAGATATCGGTGATATCTATGGTGTAAAGGGCTTCGCCTTCAGAACAAAAACAGGTGAGATTTCAATCCATGCAGAGGAGATAACACTCCTTTCAAAATCACTCCAGATACTCCCGGAGAAGTTCCATGGACTGACAGACACAGACACCAGATACCGTCAGAGATATGTAGACCTTATCATGAATCAGGAGAGCAAAGAGGTATTTATCAAGCGCTCACAGATACTCAAGGAAATCCGTAACTTCCTTGCAGGCCGTGATTTCATGGAGGTTGAGACACCTATGCTTGTCTCAAACGCAGGTGGTGCCGCAGCAAGACCATTCGAGACACACTACAACGCATTGAACGAGGATGTAAAGCTTCGTATTTCCCTTGAGCTTTACTTAAAGAGACTCATCGTCGGAGGACTTGAGCGAGTATACGAGATCGGACGAGTTTTCCGTAACGAGGGTGTAGATACACGTCACAACCCTGAGTTCACACTTATGGAGCTTTATCAGGCATATACAGACTACGAGGGCATGATGGAGCTGACAGAGTCAATGTTCCGTTACCTCGCTGAGAAGGTATGCGGTTCGACAAAAATCTCATACAACGGCGTGGAAATCGACCTTGGAAAGCCATTCGCAAGAATGACAATGATAGACGCAATCAAGAAATACGCAGGCGTAGACTTCGACCAGGTACCTGATGATGCAGCCGCAAAGAAGCTTGCAGACGAGCATCATATCGAGTATGAGGAGCGTCACAAGAAGGGTGACATCGTAAACCTTTTCTTCGAGGAGTACTGTGAGAAAGAGCTTATCCAGCCAACATTCATCATGGATCACCCAATTGAGATATCACCTCTCACAAAGAAGAAACCAAGCGATCCTACAAAGGTAGAGCGTTTTGAGCTGTTCTGTAATACATGGGAGATGTGTAACGCATACTCAGAGCTCAACGACCCAATCGACCAGCGTGAGCGTTTCGCAGCACAGGATGCCAACGCAGCAGCAGGCGATGACGAGGCAGAGCACACAGATGAGGACTTCCTCAATGCACTTGAAATCGGTATGCCGCCAACAGGTGGAATCGGATACGGAATCGATCGTCTTGTAATGCTTTTGACAGATAGCCAGGCAATCAGGGACGTATTACTGTTCCCGACAATGAAGAGCATTGGTGGCGTAAAGGATGAAAATGGCGTAAGTTCTAAGCCTTCAGAAGAGGTAAAAGCTGAGCCGGAGAAGATTGATTTCTCTAATGTAAAGATTGAACCTTTATTTGAGGAAGAAGTAGACTTCGATACATTCAGCAAGTCAGATTTCAGAGCTGTTAAGGTAAAAGAGTGTGTAGCAGTTCCTAAGTCAAAGAAATTATTACAGTTTACTTTAGATGACGGAACAGGCACAGACCGCACTATTTTAAGCGGAATCCACGCTTACTATGAGCCAGAAGAGCTTGTTGGAAAGACACTTATTGCCATCACAAATCTTCCGCCTAGAAAGATGATGGGAATTGAATCTTGCGGTATGTTACTTTCAGCAGTAAACAATCTTAAGGATTCAGAGGATGAAGAACTTCATCTTCTTATGGTTGATGACCACATTCCGGCAGGTGCAAAGCTTTACTAAAAACGAGATGTACCTTATTGGTGGAAATTTGTAAAATTACAAAAATACGCCAATTTTACGCCAAACGATGCAGAGTTTGATGTAAGAAAAGACTATAATGATTTTGAATCAGACGATATGACATATGAAGCCCCATTGGATAGAGAAATCTGTCTGATGGGGTTTTATTGTATATGGAGGTGCTAAAAAGTGAGAACAAATATTTTCGATATACTTGAAGGAGAAATGAATTTAGAATATGAGATTGAAACGATAGTGAATCTTTTTAATGAAGCAAGAATTTATGGTTTCAATATTAATTATAGTATTGAAGATTATTTCGACCAAGAATGTATACATTTATGGAAAAATAGAAAATGAGTTAAACCAGATAGGGATAAAAATAGATATGTATCGGCAGGAGTACAGATTTACTCCTGCTTTCGCCTTTATTCAGGCGGTTTGACGTGTAGTACGCTGCATATATTCCCTCTCCATTTCCCGCATTTCCTCGTCTGTGGGAATATCCACAATCCCGACATAGGAATAGTAAATGTCGATTTGCTGTGTCCGTTTCCCGTCCTTTTTCTCACGCTCATGGATTACGATTTTATCCACAAATGCGTTTAGGATTTCGGGCGTGAGTTCGTCAATGCGGGTATATTTCTTTGTGACGGCTATCAGCTTTGATACATTGGTGGTTTCCATGTCGGCTTCGCTGACTTCGGCTGTTAAGGATTCGATTTCCTGTTTTAGCTGTTCCTGCTCCGCTTCGTATCCGTCTGACAGCTTGCAAAAGCGTTCGTCATTCAGCTTTCCGTTGACATTGTCCTCGTAGATTTTACGGAACAGGCGGTCAAGCTCATCCATCCGCTTTTCGTCCTTTTCTATCTGTTTCTGCTTTGCAGACAGTTCGTATCGGCGTTCCGCAAGGGTGGTGTCTATCTGTTGTCGGATAAATACACGCTCAAACTGCTGCAGATAGGACAGGAAATGCTGAAGCTGTTTCAAAACCAACTGATTTAGTGCGTCTTCTCGGATATAGTGCTGCGTACAGTTCTGCGTGCGGCTCGTCCGCTTGTACTGGGAACAGCGGAAATGCGTGTATCTATTGGCAGTGGCAAGGCTTAGTTTTGCCCCGCAGTCGGCACAATAAAGCAGTCCAGAAAACATGCTCGTAATCCCGCTGTTGGTCGGTCTGCGTTTATTTTCCCGTATCATCTGCACCTTATCCCACACTTCCCTGTCAATAATCGGCGTATGGGCGTTCTCAATATATGCCCGCATTTCCTTTGCGGTTGGGATACGCTTCTTGCTTTTAAAGCCCAAACGGGTGGATTTGAAGCTCTCCGTACAGCCGATATACGCCACATTTTCCAGAATAGCAGCTACGGCTGACGGCTCCCAACAATACGGATTTTCCGAAACCCTCGCCACGCCGACGCCCTTTGACGCTTTGTAGGCTGACGGGGTAAGCACCTTTTCCTCCCACAAAATAGTGGCAATGGCTGACATTCCGTTTCCCTGCATACAGAGGAAAAATATCCTGCGGACAACCGCCGCCGCTTCCTCGTCCACAAGCCATCGGGTATTATCATCAGGATTGCGTAAATATCCGTAAGGCGGCGCACCCAGATGTTCGCCCGCAAGCCCCTTCGCTTTCTTGACTTCCTTTACTTTTTTGCTCGTGCTTTTGGGATACCACTCATTAAAAAGGTTGGTAAATGCGGCAAATTCGTTGCTCTCAAGGCTGCCCGTGTCCACATTGTCCATGATGGCGATAAAGCGCACCCCTGCTTCGGGATAAATGATTTCGGAGTATGAGCCGACCTCGATATAGTTCCTGCCAAAGCGGGAGAGGTCTTTTACAATGACCGTTGTTACAAGCCCCTTGTCAATATCCTCTGACATTTTCTTAAAAGAAGGGCGGTTAAAATTCGTACCCGTATAGCCATCGTCCACATAGTAGGTGGGATTTGGAAACCCGTGTTCCTTAGCGTACTTGAATAGATATTCTTTTTGATTTACGATACTGTTGCTCTCGCCTTCACGTCCATCGTCCTGACTCAGACGACAGTACAAGGCGGTGATTTCTTCCTGCTGTCTTTGCAATGCTTTCTCCTTTCCGACAGCAGACACGATAGTATGAAGTGTAGATACAGTATACCACGCCTGCGGTCAAACTTCAACGCTTTAAAGCGATAATCTTTCCGATATTTCTTAATCCTCATCATAACCCTCGGAATCAAAACTGTAATCTGCTGTGTCCCGCATGAATATCCTGCTGAGAAGCCCAAGCAAGTCCCTCCCGTCCTCTCGGAAATGTGCGGTCACTGTATATTCCGTGCCGCCGATTTTCTCGCAGAGCGTTGCCTGTTCAGGGATACGCATAAGGGGCATAATGTTTTCAGCAGGCGGCAGGGGCGGGTACACCCTATTCGGGTTTACCATTGAGATACCCTTATTTTCGTCTAAAATTTCCGTAAGTTCCTGTTCTGTCAGTCTGCTCATCGCAATGCGTCCTCCCTCTTGCGGTCTGTCCTGCCATTCTGGTTTGACCTTTGATTTTCAACCGTATCGTGGATTTGGTTCAAGCAGTCATCAATGTGGGCAGAGCGTTTTTCAATCCCGTCCGCATATTTCAGCCGCTTTCGCAGCTCCGTTATCCGTTCCGTCACCCCGTTTTTTTCTTCTCGGAGCGTTTCTTTCTCGGCGGGTGAAGCACGCCGTATCTTATTCTGCAAATGCCGCCGATAGTTGGTAAGCCTGTCCATTTCCGTCTGGTTCTTCTCCCTGTCGGCGTGCAAATCGGAGAGGGTGGAGATGTTATGCTCCGACATATAGCGTACCTGTGTGGTAATCTCATCCAGTTTCCGAAGCTCCTCTTTCATAAGCGGGCTTGTCGGCTTGTAGTCCGTGCCTTTGGGAAATATCCCCAACTGATAGCACCAATAGTAATACAACGCTAAGATTCCCCTTGTTTTCTGGTGCGGTTTCCAAGCCTTTTTATATTCTTCGGGCATATGGGGAGAGTAGGAAATCTTTGCTTTGTAGTTCCCATATCTTGCCCTTGTGCCTAAATGTGAACGGATAAAATCGGGCGTTAAGCGTTCATCAAGCGTATCTAATCTTGTGAAATGCTTATACTGCGGCAGCTTCATTTTCCAATGCCCGCCCGAAAAATCAACCTCGTAGCCTTTGTCGATTAGATACTTCATCATGTGCGGAATATCCCGACTGCCGCTGATTGCCTCCGCTAAATCTTCCAGATAGACGTTGTAGCGTGTCGGCTTGCCGCTCTTTTCATCCAGATACAGCGGTCTTGACGGTGCTTTCTTCGGGTTCTCAATCACCGATAATCCGTACTCTCTGCACAAGCGGTCTGACGTTTCCCTTAGCCGTTTCTGCTCCGATTTTGAGTAATTATATTTGCTCCCATCCAGATAGGAAACAGAGTTGAAGCAGAAGTGATTGTGGAGATGCCCCCTGTCAAGGTGGGTGACAACGATTATCTGGTACTTGTCGCCTCACATTTCCCTCGCAAGTTTTAAGCCGATTTCGTGGCATTGTTCGGGCGTTACTTCGTCTGGCTTGAAGCTCTGGTAGCCGTGCCAAGCGATATACCCGCCTGTCTTCTGGTACTGCTTTTTCGTTAGAATCATCTGCTGTAACGCTGTTTCTTTTAAACAGTTGATGGCGGAAACAAACTCTCCATTGTCCGTTTTCTGTGGATTCTTCACATAGGAGAACACGTCAAAGAAGTCCTGCATCTCCTTATTCGGCACGGTCTTTTCTGGGTTTTCCACATAAGAAATTAAGTCTTTCAACCGTCCTTCGATGTGCCAGAGGCTCGTTGCCGCCATATCAGACTGCCCCCTGTTCCGTCAATTTTTCCATGTCAAACTGCTGTGGGAGGGTATAATTCCGTTGCAGTTCCAAGATAAAATCCTCAATCTCCCTGCATATTTCATCAGCGGAAGGGGCGTAGGGGATACACTTTTTAAAGGCTACGTGTACTTCGTAAAGCGTGCCTAATAGTTCCCAAAATTCTTTCTCTGGCTGTGGCTGCGGTGCGTTTCCCCTGCATAACTGACGCATAAATTCTGCGGTGGACAGACCGCAGGCGGATGAATACTGCTTTAATTTTTCATGTTCTTCTTCGCTCAATCTAAAAGTAATGCATACTTTTTCTGATTTTTCTCTACTCATTTTTCTTAATCCTCCAGTTTTATTTTTCCTTTTATCGGGGTAGCTAGGGGTTGTCCCCTAAGTTAGTCCACACGCCTTTAGGGTGTGGATTGGATTGTGGCTGACACAATCCGATGCTCGCTATCTCTGTGGACAACTCCGCAGAGCATTTTTCTGTGTAACGGCTTTCTTAATGCCTGCCTTTACCCTCCGAAAAGGAAATCCTATGTCCTTTCCACCTCCGTTCTGGATTTTATTGCCTTTGACTTTTGGATAAATGAAAAAGCCGCCACACTGCATCACGAACGACAAGAGGATTCCCTCCCGCTCTGATTCGCAATGCTATGTAGCGGCTTTGAAATTCAAAACCCATGTCAGCCTTGCCGATTGGCTGACATTTCAATCTTATATCTATGTGCTTATTTAATTTTCAATCTTCCAATTTCCCCATTGGTATTTCAGAATACCATAGCGGCAATATGGCTGTCAAGATTTTGCACAAACTTTTTAGTATTCTCTATGGACAGGGATTTTATTCACTTATTCTAAAATTGGGTGGGAGAATTTTATCCCCCACCCAATAGCCCATAAGAAAGCATGCTGTATTAGATGACTATAAAATCTTCCGCAACTTTTTTCTAAGATGGTCTAACCGTGCATAGATAGCACCCGTCGTTAAATGCACAAGCGGGGCAATCTCTTTTGTGGAATACCCTTTCATTTTCAGCAGAACGATTTGCAGTGTACGCCTGTCCACCGTAAGTAATGCCTGATACAGATTTTCATCTTCGATTTCATCCAGTAAATCTTCAACGGTCTTTACTTCGGCTGACTGTTCCCTGTCTGCCATTCCCTCAAGGTATTCCCCGAAATCGCTTGTCCAATGGTAAAACCGCCTGTTGGAATTAAAGTCTGCCCTGTCGTCAATACGGATTTGTTCGATGGTAGCTTCATCAACTCCATGTTCCCGCAACACTTTTTCCTCGGCTTCTTTCCAGATACGCCACTTCCTGTCCTCACGTCCGTTGTTATATGCCATTCTTTTTTCCTCCAATCAATCTGAATCTTTGAAAACATAAAAATCCAGATTGAAAGGCGGCGAACGACACTTAACACCAATAATAGTCCTGCGGCACTTTCCAACCAAAAACGACAAAAGAAAAACCGCAAAGGCTTTGTGACCTTTACGGTTATGGGAAATACTAATTCTGTTGTATGGAGATTGTACTTCTACCTTCATGGTGGGAAGTACCGTTGCACTGGCAGGGATTTTTTTAACTGGCTTCCCGCCATTCCCTGATGTGCTATGTATAAATAAACTTTGCTTTATATAAGCAGATGGGCAACCGCCCGAAAAAAGGAACATAAAAACCCTCCAAATTTAAAAACAAATTCAGAGGGTAATTTAGGGTATAACAAAATAACCCACCCGAATATCGTTTTTTTTATTTGGTGAGTTTGTTCTTTCAAATACGAAACAAAAAGAGCCGATGATTCGTGAATTGTTCCACAATTTCATCGGCTCTGCGTCTTAAGCGTCTGGCTCTTTGATGACAGTTATCTTCAAGTTGTCAACTTTAATCAATCTTTCTTGTCTGCATTTTGGACAATAAAGGGGATAATTCTTCAAAACAGTGTCCTTCCTAATTTTATTACGGGTTTTGCTCCCACAAACAGGACATAATATCCATTCGCATTTCATCATAATTAGCTTCTAATCCTTTCAAATCTCATTTTATACGACTTATGCAAGCTGTTAGGCTAACTTGTGGAACATATGCCGAACCTTATCTATACGGCTATTCGGGCGGCGGGGTTGGCAAATAAGTTTACCAGTAGCTGGCTGGTATCCTTTTAACTCTGTCAAGCAGACTCCCTGCCCATTTGTGAAATAAGTTAAATCGTTCCTGTATTCTTGAATACATCTAGCAGGGATTTCTCCTTTCAGAATGACCTCGTCATTCTTTATCTGAGTACTTACAATATCTGCACAATACCTTGGAGCATCATGATACGCCCGTGAGAGATATTCCTGCGGTGCATAAATTTCAAAGTGGAGATATGGCTCTAATAGTTCTGTCCCTGCTTTTTTTAAAGCCTGCTCCAATACGATAGGGGAAAGCAGCCGAAAGTCTGCGGGGGTACTTACAGGACTATAATACAATCCATATTCAAAACAGATTTTACAGTCTGTCACTTTCCATCCATACAGCCCCTGCTCGCAGCCATAAAGAACCCCCTCCATAACCGCATTTTGGAACGATTGGTTTAAATATCCAAGTGAAACTCTGCTTTCATACTGCACTCCACTTCCAATAGGGAGCGGCTCTATGGACAACCCGACAGAAGCCCAGAAAGGATTTGGCGGGACTTCTATGTGGATGGTATATTCTGCTTTTCTAAGCGGTCTTTCCATATATATAACAGTAGGCTCTTTTATTTCTGCCTCCACATGATATTTTTCCTCAAGGATGGCACAAATGACTTCCATCTGCACTTTCCCCAAAAAAGAAAGTATAATCTCATGCGTTGTAGTATCCACATAATATTTTAAAAGAGGGTCGCCATCTGAAATTTCTGTAAGTGCCCCAAGCAATATTTCCCGCTGTTCAGATTTCTTTGCTGCAATCGTTGTTTGGAGCATAGGGAGAGGATTTTCAATAAATGTTCTCTGCGGCAACAGCATTTCGTTCCCCAAAATACTGTTTAGCTGCAAAACATCATTTGGTAAAATTACAATATCACCAGAGCAGGCTGTATCGGATGAACATAATTCACCGTTTGTCGGAACACACATCTCTGTGATTTTTATTTTCTCTTTTTCAGATATTTTAATAACATCCCTCAAATGCAATGTTCCGCTATATATACGCACATAAACAAAACGCCGCCTTTTCTCTGAATATTCAATCTTAAAAACCTGCCCGCATAGTTCAGATTGACCTTCAGGCGTTGATGAATAAAACTTACTGGCAATCACTTCTATAAGCTGCCGAATCCCCAGATTGTTTTTAGCGCTTCCGTGATAAACGGGAAATAACGTTCCGTTTTGGAATCTCCTGTTTTCTTCCTGTTCCAGTTCTGACATTTTAAACGGTTTCCCTGACATATATTTCTCTAATAGTTCATCGTTTCCCATAATTACCGCATCCCACTGTTCCATATCGTCATTGTCCGTTACATTTATATGAGGATGCTGCCCAACCTTTTGCTTCACTATAATTTCCGAAGAAAGCTTTGCTTTCATTTCTTGATATACCATTGGCAAATCAATCCCCTCTTGGTCAATTTTATTGATGAAAAAAATTGTCGGAATCTTCATTGTCTGTAGTGCATGAAACAGTATACGGGTCTGTGCCTGTATGCCATCCTTTGCAGAAACTAATAATACTGCTCCGTCTAATACGGATAAAGAACGGTATACTTCCGCCAAAAAATCCATATGGCCTGGCGTATCTATAATGTTGACTTTTACATCCTCCCACTGAAAAGATGTCACTGCTGTCTGGATAGTGATTCCCCTTTGACGCTCCAAATTCATTGTATCTGTCCTTGTTGTGCCTTTATCTACGCTCCCTGGTTCTGCAATTGCACCACTGGTATACAATAAACTCTCCGTTAATGTTGTCTTTCCTGCGTCAACGTGAGCCAGAATGCCTAAGTTAATTATTTTCATGTGATTTTCCTCCTATCAACACCCAAAAAAGGGCATAAAAATACCCAGTGATAAATACTCCTATCACTGGGTAAATAACTCCAATAGCCCCAAAACACTTATATGTTTTCGGGCATATAAAATTACATGATAAAAGTATTCTTAAACTGGGTACAAAAAACTAAGCCCCATATTAAAAGTGAAACGGGACTGCTACTTTTTGTTCCCACTATCAAATTGACAGTTTATTTAAGAATACCTTGCCGCATATTTATTAACTCCTTGTATAATACTGAATCTAATTATATTCCTTAACCCTTTATTTGTCAAGCTGACAAACTAAAGCAGAAAAAGCGGCAGGATTTCCCCCTGCCACTAATCATCTGTTTATGCAAAAATAATTTCCTTTTCCACAATCTCCCTCGCACAAGCCCTTATGTTATTCGTTCTTCCAGTCCATTCTAAGGCGTTTTCTTCCTTTAGGCATTCCGTTATGCCCTGTGCTTGCTTCATGCCCTCTATGAGCCGTTCAAAGTGTTCCTGTGCCTGTCTGTCAATGTCGGCAAGGTAAGCATTGAGCCTGCCGCTTGTGAGAAGATTGGTGTATGTAATTTTGCGGTACTCCCGCAGATAGTCCAAGTGCCGCCGTCCGAATAAGTCTATCGACTGTTCCTTTTCGGGTGGTATGGTAAGGCAGGGTAAAATGTATTCGCCTTGCCGTTCGTATCTGCCGCCCATTTCCTCAAAGATTGATTGTACCATTTGTTTTTCCTCCAAATAAGATATTCACTCCATACTCATGTCTGCTATCATTAACACAATTTACGTTTTCTCCTTATCTGGTTTCATACATATGTTACATCAAGTAAACAGATGAGAGAAAGATTAGGAATAACAAATGAAGATATAAAAGAAGGATTAGATGATAAAAAGGTTTTAGTATTATTAGAGTACATTCTTAATGTAATGGCAGTGTGCGATGCATATATGCCTGCAGATTCAGAATGGAGTAGAGAATTCAAGATGTTGTATCAGAATGTAGTAAATGTGGTGAATAGTCTTAATTATGAGATAAAAGTATTTGAGAAAGAAGAAAAGACTATTTTGGTTGAAAAGAGTGCAGCAGCTACGGCTGTTGCTGAAATTATGGATGAAGAGACGGCATATCCTGTTATTGAATATAATCATTATTTGTTAAAAGGTGACTTGTCGAGAAAGAAACAAATTCTAAAATTGTTAGCAGACAAGTTTGAGGGGAAAAAGAAGCAGATTAAATCAATAAATAATTCATTGGCAAGTGAAATAGGTTGCTTATTGAATAAACTGAATATTCGCCATAATAATGTAGAAGGGGAAAAGGCTGAGGTTTTCACACAACAATTATCGCCAGAAGAGTTGGAAGAATGGTATGATGATACATATCAGCTATTATTATTAGCTTTCTTAGAAGATGATAATATGAAAAGAAGGCAAAAAGTTAAAGATTTGCAAAGACAATTATAAAGAGTTTGTTATAAGATTTCAGACCGTATAGCGATATCTTATAATTTGGTTTTTTGCTAGTGGAAAAAATTGGATTGGAAATAATAGATTTATAAAAGCCGCACAAAAATTTTCAATATGTTAACAAAAAAGGAGAAATTGATAATGCAGAATTATGATGGTCAATTTGAACTAAATGGACAGGAATATTTTTATAGAGCAAAAGATGACAGTGGAAGTTCAAAAATTACGAGGGTTAACAATGAAGAACATCATTACCGAATGGTTGAAATAACTAATAAGGAAACTGGGGATTATGATGCTATGATGATTAGTACAGGAGATTCATTTACTATGTTTCCTGATATGGTTAAGAATCAGTATGAGAAGTATCTTAATTCAAAATAAAATATTTAGATGAATAGAAGGTTGAAATATACCTTCTTTTTTTATACCCATTTTTTAAGGAGGTGGTGCCAAAAAGTATACAAAAATACTGGGACGTTTCGTAAAGGGATGTCCATACATTTAGGGACTGTTTACCAGTCCTTTTTTAGTAGTTTCAAAAAGTACACATTTTAAGACTAAGGAAAGGAGCGTTAATCATGAAGAGATATGGTTATCACAGAACAAGTACAAGAGAGCAGCATTTAGACAGAGGTATTAAGGAGATTACAGCATACTGTGAGCAGAATGGTTTGGAGCTGGAAAAGATTTTTTCAGACCAGCAGACAGGCAAGAACTTTAATCGTCCGAGGTATCAGGTATTGAAAGAGGATGTATTAAGAGCTGGTGACGAGCTAATTATTACTGAGGTTGATAGACTTGGTAGAAATAAGCAGGAGACATTAAAAGAGTTGCAGTATTACAGGGATAATGGTATTCGTGTAAAAATACTGGAGCTTCCTACTACACTTATGGATTTATCGAAGCTTGATAATGCTATGGCTAGGATGCTGATGGAAACCATCAATAATATGCTGATTGAGTTATATGCTGCTATGGCACAGGCAGAGATTGAGAAGAAAGAGAAACGCCAGCGTGAGGGTATTGATGCTAAGAAGAATCGAGGAGAGTGGGATGATTATGGTCGGCCTGCGATAATGTCACAAAAAGAATTTTCAGAGCATTATGAAAAAGTGTTGATGGTATTAGGAGATGGTAAGAAGTATGCAATCAATTGATGAAAAAGATATTAAATTGATGTTGGTGAGAGTTGCAGTATGATATAATTACTATATTAGCTAGAGGTGTTTGGTAAGTTTTGTGTATATGCAAGGAGGTGTCGAATGAGAGAACAGTTGTTATTACTTATAAGGATATCCAAGCCTGAATACAATAAGAGTTTATATGATGAATATAAGCTATATATGAATAGGCAAATGTCTTTTAATGGTTCAGGATTAACAGAGGGACAATATGATAAGTATGAGGGAGCAATAACAAATATTCCATGTAAGATTTTATATTCTACAGACGAGAAAAAAAGCTGGCATTTGCTAGGAGAAACTTCGTTAATGCATAAAAATAATAATGCATATATTTATTGCATGTATGGTCTTAAGTATGATGAAAAGCATTATGATGCAGAAAATAATAAATATTATTATGTAATTCCATGGGAATATATAGAACCTTTATGGCAAGGTGAAGGTACTGAATTAATGGTTGTAAAAAATACACATGTCTTTATTGAAAAGTTTGAAAAGGCTGCTAAGGAAGCAAAACTTTTATATGCTTATGGGAAAGTTCATTACGATTTAGATGAAAAATTGTCAGATATAGAATACTATGATTTAGCTATGAAAGATTGCTTTGAATCAGTATTTCATAAGATAAAAGAAGGATATGAAATACAAAATGAAGTTAGATTTGCTTTAATTTGCCCAGACAAACCAGACCATATGGAATTAATGTTAGAAAATGACAAAAAACTGCAATTTACATTGATACCCTTGGAGTTTGGGAAAAATATATTGGTTGAGTTGTCCGATTTAGAATTTGATGACAAAATAAAACTTCCAGTGAGATTTTCGGCAGAAATAAAATATTATGAATCGGAATAGAAGAAAGATATATACAGAAAGGTTTAATGCATATTTTAAAAACTTGCTATTGTTCCGATATGAGATGTATAATACATAACATATCCTATTAAAGAGGTATTTATTATGGAATATTTAACAACAGTAGAAATGTCAGAGAAATGGAATATTACATCACGAAGAATAGGGGCCCTTTGCGCTAAAGGTCGTGTAGAAGGAGTAATAAAGAAAGGTAAGACATGGTTAATACCAGCGGATGCAACGAAGCCAGCAGACGCAAGAAAAAAGAACATAAAAGGAGCAAATGATGGCAAATAGAACCGACTACATAGCAATTATCAAATCTGATGAATACAAGAACAAATTAAAAAAAATGGCACAAGATATAAAAAATGCTTCAAAAGTTGCTCCAAATGAGGCAACAATTGAAAGTAGATTTGACTGTGAATTGTTTTCCTTTTTTAAAGATATGTTCGAACCATTGGGATTTAAGGATAAATTATATATGTCTTTTTGACTATCTTTTTATATCTTCTTAAATGTCCGTAAAGCCTTATTTTATCGGCTCTACGGGCATTTTGCTTTTGTTGTAAACCTCACATATCTAGGTCTATCTTCTTATATTTTCGCTATCAAGCGTGGTTAAAATCGTGGTAAATACTTCTATGCGATTAGACGCTGAACCTCTGATTTTGCAGTATCTATGGACGCATGAGCATACCAGTTCATTGTGATACTGATATTTGAATGTCCCATGATATACTGTAAATCTTTTGGGTTCATGTTCTTACTTGCCAGCCTTGTGCAGAACGTATGGCGTAGTGTATGCGGTGTGATATGTGGCAAGGGATTGTCCTTATGGTGCTTGTTGTATTTCTCTACCATACGGACAAAAAGCATATTGTAATCAATCGCAACTTTGGGCTTGCCTTTATGATTTACAAATAGAAAGTTGCCCCGTCCGTCTATCACAAATGGTTCTGCCTTTGGGCGTTTCTTCATAACCCGTTGAAATGCTTGTATCGTTTCTCTGCTTAATGGCACTTGCCTTGCTCCGCTTTTTGTCTTAGGCGTTTCAATATAGTAGCCCTGTTCCTTGCTCTTTAATAACTGGTGGTCGATAATCACAACTTCATTCTTGAAATCAATATCGGCTACTGTCAGTCCGCACAGTTCCGAGATACGAAGTCCTGTCTTTAACAGTATCAGCACATCATCATAATACTTGTGATACACATTGTCCGCCTTGATGAATGAGAGTAGGGCTTGTTCCTGTTCCTCTGTCAATGCGACTTTCTCTTTGGTATCATTTTCTATAACTTCACTTAACTTGAAATCAAAAGGGTTTTTCCTTACACAATCGTCTTGTATGGCGATATAGAATGACGCTTTTAACGAGCGTTTATGGTTGTTAATGGTGTTATAGGAAAAGCCTTTGTCTTTCATGCGTAACGCCCATTCCTTAGCGTCAGAGGGTTTTATCGTATCAATGCTCCTAGCACCTAACTTGTCCTCTTTCAATAACCGCATGAGCTGTTCCCGTTGTTTCTGTGTGCTCTTCTTCACGTTTGCCCTCTGTGTGTTCTGTTTGGCGTAGAGTTGGCAAAGCGTCATTTTCTTGCCTGTGCTGTCGATACCGTCCTCAATATCCCGTCTTATCTGCTGTTCCAGTTCACGAAGTGAGGGTTTTTCCCGTTTTCCCTTTGGTGTCGGGTCTGTGGGTGTCAATCTCCAAGCATACACATATTTTGTGTTTCCAAATGCGTCCACATATTTATATAAGTATTTCCCGTCTGTTCGTTGGCTCTCTCCAGTATGCAGGATACGTCCTTTGCTATCCCGTCTTTTTTCTTTCATGGTGTCTGCTCCTTTCCTTGTTGGAAAGAGCCTTGATATGACTTGTATTCATCATAACACATACAAGGCTCATTTGCATTAGATTGCGTCCAATTTGTCAATGACCTTTTCAAACTGTCGGCGTTTAATCTGTATGCGGTTGCCATTCATAATGAGCCAGCCAGCGTCCTTGTTTTCCTCTGCCAATCGTCTTAACTTGTTTTCTCCGATACGGAAATATTTTGACGCTTCTTCAATGGTAAGGGTGTATTTTTCCCATACGGGAATATCGTTGTTATTCATCAGATACCCCCTTTCCCATGTTTCGTGTTATATTGGATATAGGGGATAAGATCGGTGCGGTCTATCCTCTGTAAGTGGGCGGTTAGTTTACTGGAAAGGGAATTGCTGTATCTTGCCTTATCAAGCATAGTTCCCACTTTTTCCAGTCCACCTAATGCGTCATGTTCTTCCAAGAAGTAAAAACTTTTCACAGCGGAAATCACGCCACCCTCTGTGAGCCATTGCTGTGTTTCCTCAAGAGAATTATGTAGTTTCGGTACTTGCAGTTTTAAGACTTCCACAGCCCCTAAAAAGCGTTCCCAAAACCGACACGTTTTCCATCTGCTCTTATTACTTTCATTTCTGTTTGGCACGACAAAGCGTAGGTTGTTTGCCAATAGCCCGAAAGCCAGTTCCCCAAGTTCCAGCGGTCTGTCTTTGAATGTCATGGCAAAAGCATGAGCCTTATCATCACGCAGTTGCATTTCTGTCCGTTTCCAACTGCCAACTTCATCAAGTGTCTTATTATGTTTTGAACAGACTTCCTTATCTTTATCATAAAAGCGGTAGGACAATCCCGATTTACCAGCACCGATATAAACAGTCTTTGCGGTGTCGAAATCATCAAACTTGCTTTCGTCAAAGTGGTAGCCCTCACTATTAGAAATAAATTCCTCTTTTTCGCATTTCTTCTTTATCTGCTCTATGGTAAAGAATGGCTTTTCGTTCTTATCATCAATGGCAATATCAAGTCTTGTGAAATGGAAATTATCCAGTCCGTATCTTCGCTCACAGCGTCGGAACATATCCCCAAAGGTATAATTCCTACTGTCGAGAATACGGAAAATATCATCACAACCTCTGCCAGTCATAACAAGATAACAGCCTAGCCCCTGTGGGTTGTCCTCTGTCTTTCTTGCGTCCCCCGATACATAAATATCTCCAATCTGCCAGCGTGCCTGATAAGTCTTGAATTTTATCGTTGCTGGATAAACATTGAAAATGTCAGTCGGTAAATCTAAAATGTGCATGATTACATCTTCAGCGGTTGCCGTTTCAAATACAATGCTGATGTAATCAATCTTAACGGATAAATTTTTGTGTGTAGTTATAGTGCATTTCTCCTTTCGTATGCCCCGTTTTTTTGCGGGGTAAAAATTGTGTTTTTTCCTTTATTTATCACAGTTTCTAGGTACTATGACATGTATACGCAGGGCGGTGTTACATATACGCCCTTTATGAACGCCTAAAGGCGTTCCCTTTCTTCCTGTGTCTGATCCGTTCTTAACGCTCACGAGCCTTGTAAGGCTCGTGGCTAAACGGAACAGCCCCAGTCAGAAACCTTATTTTCGGTCTGATAGTCTATGCTTATTCATGCTATCAAAATGAAAATACATCTTTTCTATGCTTACTCAAGCGTGTGATTGACCCTAGCGTGCTTAATCACTCTATCTGATACGATAATAACGCCATTAGAATTACTTGTCAAGAAGTTTTTGTTGACTTTTAGATATATATTAAGTATGATATGCTTATAAACACCGAGAAAAGCAACGAAAGGAGCGGTTATACTAAGTTATGGAACATTATGAAAAGAAAATCAGTTTCTTAGGAGAGAATATACAGACCATAAGAAAACACAGAGGAATGAAACAACAGGAACTTGCGGATAAAATCGGTATCAATATGCAGAGCCTTTCCAAGATTGAACGGGGTGTGAATTATCCTACCTTTGACACATTAGAAAAGATAATGGACGTGCTGGGAGTAACGCCCAATGAATTATTATCAGGAGAATGGAAGTATATTGACCACACCGAACCATATATCATGGATATTATCAAACGGGAACAGGACTTCAATGTTTCCTTAGATTATCTGTCTGAAAATGAATTTTTCAATGATGAAAAAGAATGCAGATTTTACATGGAAACCAAACTCATACAGTATATCCATAACTACATTACCAATGAGGTTACGGAGTTAGAAGAACTTATGGAAATCAAGCAGTTGATACAACGTCAAAAAATAGAACGCATGATGAAAGTACATAAGGAAATGCGAGGGTTAGACCGATACAGAGAACAGCCCAAAGAGTATAAATACCATGACCCTTATGATGACTGGATATTCCGTCAACTTGCGGACATAGACAGCAGAAATAACATTCCCGACACTTCGCCACAGTTAGATTTTGATGAAACGGACTATGAAGATTATCTGAAAGAGAAATGGAACAGAGGTCTTTAATTTTCCTCTTGAATGAAAGATACAGCAAACAAAAAGCCCAGTAAAGAGTGCAAAGCACCACCAATGGTGGCAAGGCTCTTGACAGGGCTTTTTCTTTTCTGTGGTTGGTAATCAAGAGGAAGAAAGAAAAAGTGTGTATTTTTCAAGACAGAAAAATGTCAAGGGGGGTGTGCTGATTTTTGTTGTGGCGGATATATGGAACTGTTATAATATGGATATGTTTAAATTACGTTATAAGCAAGAATATTCTGCTGATTTGTCAAAAAACATCATTGCAACTGCCAGTTGACATATTTCCATATCTAAATGGTGGCTATGCAACTGATAATATTGCTAAAATTACACCATGAAAGAAAGGAGTGTTAGCTAATGAATATGGCAGACAGAATACAATATTTAAGGAAATCAAAAGGAATATCACAAGAGGAACTTGCGGATAAAGTTGGAGTTTCAAGGCAGGCTGTTTCCAAATGGGAAAGTGAACAAAGTACGCCTGACTTAGAAAAAATAATTATAATGAGTGATTTTTTTGGAGTAACAACTGACTATATCCTAAAGGGAATTGAACCAGTAGCAGACAAAGAACAAAAAAATAAAGAGCTTACGAGTAAGGTACTTTATATATCATCAACAGCTTTTGTTGCTATTGGGCTGTTTTGTGCATTTGGTAATTGGTATGCAGAACAAACAATGGAAGCAGTTTGGGGTTCAATGATTATTCAAGCTATAGGGATTGTTGGATATTTTATAGCGAGAATACTATCGGAAGAAAAATCCCCCTTTTATGTAAATTGGCTTAATATAATCGGAGTTGCTTTTATGCCTATTTCTATGATTACAGGATATATTTCAGGATTGGTTTTCAAACTAGAAGGGTGGATTGCACCTTATCCGATAGGAATATTTCATACTTTAGTTTTCGTGTTAGTATTCTTTGTAGTTGTGATTGCAAGCTATATTATTCTAAAGAAACAAACAAAATAGTGATTACCTTTATTTTGCAAAAGCAGTTAGTCTTAGGATTGACTGCTTATTAATAAAAGACACCACTTCAATGTGTCAATGGTGTCTTTTTAGTGCTATTTTATCGTCATATCAAGGCTCGTTTAATCGTGGTATATTCGTGGTAAAATGAGTGTTTTTCTATACTTCGAAATGCTTGAAAGTGTAATATTTATAGGGATAATCAAAAATCAGATATAAAGTTTATATATAATCCTATAAAAGAAAAATCAATTAATACAGCAAGACATATATCTAAAGGAAGGGCAGACACGGCAATTGCTAGCTTAGTAATTGAATTTAAACAACCCTCAACTTTATCTAACAAAATGAATAAGGCTAAGGCTATTAGTCAAATAAGTGACTATCTTTTGGGATTAAAATCTGAAGATAATGAGATTGTTGAAGGATATGTTACAAATGGAGTGGAAGGTTGTTTTGTTACACTTGTTAATGGAGAAATACATGAAGAAGATTTCATAGAAATTAATGAATTTGCATTAGATAGAATTATTCAAAATATTCTTTCATTAAAGTTACTTGCCTTTAACGCAAGTAATTTGGTAGATAGTTTTTGTAATCCTCCTGAAAATAATGGAGTCGCTTATGAATTAGTAAGATGTTTATATAATGTTTTGATTGAAAACATAAAGCCTAAAACAAAAATGCTGTTCATTGAATGGAAACAATTATTCAATTTGGCACATGACGACATATCAAAGCAACAAGCAATTATTGATAGAAAAAAATCATTGGAAGAATTGTTGGGTCATAAATTTTCAGATAGAGATGACGAGTATCTATCTTTATACGCACTTCAAACAGCTTATGCCATTATTGTTAAAGCAATAGCTTTTAAGGTTGTTAGTCAGGTTCGATTTAATAAGTCATTAATATCTTTCGGTGAATCAATTAATCAGGATTCAGAAGCTTTGAGAATTCAGTTTTCAAGACTGGAAGATGGAGCAATTTTTAGAGATTATGGGATGACAAACCTTTTAGAAGGAGATTTTTTCTCCTGGTATTGCGCAGAAAATCAGTGGAATGAATCAATAGCTAAATGCATAAAAAATATATTTGAGATATTGAGCAGGTATTCGGAAAAAGCTGTTTTAAATAATACACATAAGTCACAAGATTTCTTTAAAAGATTATATGAAGCAATGGTTCCGGCTGCTGTACGCCATTCGCTTGGTGAATATTATACTCGAAAATGGTTAGCAGAAAATGTTGTTGATGAGGCTATAGTATTAACAAATGTCAAAGAATGGAAAGGGTTAGACCCATGTTGTGGAAGCGGAACATTTCTTAATGTTATGATAGACAGGATTTTGTCAGAAGTAAAAGATTTGTCAAGAAAAGAGCAATTGAAAGAAGTTTTATCTAGAGTTAAGGGAATAGATTTAAATCCAATTACTGTTTTAACTGCAAGGGTAAATTATTTTTTGAATATATCACATTTATTAGAAGATAATACACCAATTGATATACCTGTATATTTAGGAGATTCGTCATATGTTCCAGAGACAATTAAGTATGATGGGATAGAATGCTTGGATTATGTCATTACAACAACAAAAAAACCTATAGAAATTACTGTGCCAAAGAGCATAGTTGATGATACATCAAAATTGGCTCAGGAAATGATTGTTGTTGAAAGACAAGTAAAAAATCTGAATGTTGATAGAGTAATTGATACGTTTAGAAAGTTAATAAAAAAATCCGATTTAACAGAGAAAACAGAAGCAAAATTAAATGAGTTGGCTGAAAATTTGATTGGTCTTGAAAAGAAAAATTGGAATGGAATTTGGGCTAGAATATTAGCTAATTATTTATCTACAGCTAATCTAGGAAAATTTGATATTATTGTTGGAAATCCTCCATGGGTAGATTGGAAGAGTTTGCCATCTGGATATAGGGATAGGATAAAGGGATTGTGTATTTCAAGACATCTGTTTTCTGGAGATAGATTGACTGGTGGAATTAATTTGAATATTTGTGCTTTAATTGCTAATGTTTCAGCACAAAACTGGCTAAAGAAGGATGGTATATTGGGCTTTTTGATGCCAGAACCATTAGTGTTCCAGCCATCATATGAAGGGTTTAGAGATTTTTATTTAGATGATGGAAGTAGATTGTATTTTTGTAAATTTTCTAATTGGACTAAAGCTGGTCATCCATTTAAGCCTGTAACGCAAAAATTTTTATCGTTTTATCTTTCATCTAAAGAAGTAAATTATGTAGATGGAGTTCCTACAGATTGGTATATAAAGAAACGAGGAAAAATTATTGATGGCTTAGAGGAACTAAATATAAATGAGTATTATGACAAGGCTCATAAATATTTAGCAACATGTAATGAAAATAAGAATTTTTTTACTTCTATTGAGAGAAAAGAGGATGCAAGAGCTTTTCTAAAATTAGCGGGAAGTACTACGTACATTGGCAGAGAAGGAATAGAATTTTATCCACAAGAGTTAATGGTGTTCGAATTATCTTCTTTGCCAGGAACTAGTGAGTGTACTTGTTTACGTAATATGCAAAATTCAAAGTCAAAATATAAAATGCCAGTAACAGATATTCTGTTAGAAACTAAGTATCTTCATCCGATGATAAAGGGAAAAGATGTAACGCCATTTCATGTAGAGTGGAATAATTATATTGTACCATTCCCATATGAAGTTGAAAATCCGAGAGTGCCAATAGAAATGGGGAGATTATCAACACTCGCTCCTAAATTGGCAGAGTATTATAACAAGAATAAAAAAATGATATTAGCTCAAACAGAATACAATGAAAAAATCATTGGAAATAGAGATGCTGATTTTTATGCATTAGCAAGAGTTGGTGAATACAGTTATGCAACAAATTATGTAGTTTTTAGAGATAATACAAAATGGGCGGCTGCGGTCATTTCAGAAGTAAATACCCAATGGGGAGGTGTTAAGAGACCGCTTTTTCAGAATCATGCAGTATCAATTTGTGAAGATGAAGACGGCAATTTTATTACGTTAGATGAGGCTCATTACATATGTGGAATATTGAATTCAAATTATGTATACGAATATATGATGAATTCATCTGATTCAAGGTCATTCCCTATTAGACCGAGGGTTAAAATTCCTAAATATGATAAAACGAATAAGAGACATAAGGAGATTTCTGATTTGAGTAAGCTGGCACATGAAAGATATCAAAATCAAATGGAAATTTCTAAAATCAAGTCACAAATAGACTTGCTGTACATGCAGATTTTGTAATTGTTACTATATGTTTTCATAAGAGTCCGAATGGTGAAAGTTATGCTGTTCGGGCTTTTATTTATGTTATTGAAAAATGTAGCATCATGTTACAGCCGCCAGTATAGGCAAAAAAATTATATATATTTTTGGAACTAAGTACGTATCAAACCTTAAAAGCAATTCTTAGTTCGGAACCCCACCCCTCTATATATGGGATATCTAAGACATCAGGAGAAATCTTGGTGTCTTTTTTATTTTGACCTGAGCATAATTTGTCGTTAAACTGCTCTATTTTTATGCCCTTATGAGGCAGGAAAGGAGATGAGTAACATGCAGGATATGTGGAACAAGCTCTTTGACAAGGTTGTATTCTATGAGCCTGACTGTATCAAGGTCGGGAGAATGCTTGATGAAGAAGTCAATGCGATATTAGAACCATTAAAGGAATCTATGTCAGAGACAGAACTGGAAGTGATCCCAGACAGTTTTCAGCACCTTTTTATATAAGAACTTTATTGCAGACCGATAGTGATTGTGAGTTT
>OMAL01000049.1_pt1 | contig 98812 bp, 174 predicted proteins | sample 1644711 | NCBI WGS metagenome assembly OMAL01 (sample SAMEA103958122, study PRJEB25191) | human gut metagenome | biome: human-associated habitat [ENVO:00009003]; feature: intestine environment [ENVO:2100002]; material: feces | place: Germany | collected 2013/2015 | reverse complement strand
CTTCATATTTACCAATTCCACTACCTAGTTTCTTAGCAAAGTTATACAACTGCATATCATGACCATTTCCACTAAAGTCTTTCAGATACCAATCCGCTTCAGGAGTATCATTGCTTAGACCTTGTTTCTTTACATCATAGTATACATCCGGTTTAACATGCTTGTCCAAATTGAAGTAGGATATTACCTGATTGATTTGGTCGGTGGTTAATGCTATCTTGGAAATGATTGTCCAGTACCAAGCTACTTGAGATACCTCCCCAATAGTCCCATCATTAAAACAGTACCCTTCTACGGAAAATTTACCATCTATACGCGTAGTGCCACCTACATCTCTGCTACAATCTTTCCTATCTCCTAATATGTCATTAATACCAATCGTAGTTTTAAAAATGTCAGAAATGTCAGTAATTTTATAACCATAAATTCCATATTTACCTCCTGTATTAGATATTACGTTATTGCGTATATACCCATTTTGAAAAGGTCGTATTTGGTTTGTATAGGTAATCTTCTCATTTTCTAAGTTAAGCATCATACTCACCACCGTAATCTCGCTGCTTCCTCCCAACATTTCCTTAACCGTCTTGGTGGAAGTGATTAAGTCGTCTTTACCGTCAGTGACGAAGGCACCTTCATATTCAGGAAGAACTTCGATAGTAATATCACAATCAAAGGTTATCTCATTTTCTACAATAGGAGTTATTGTAAATCCTATCCATGATTCATTAACAATTGAATCAGTTGGACGAAGAGATTTAGGTAATTTGTGAATACCATTGTCTAAGTCTAATAAATTTTGATAAACTGCATTTTCTGTTTTTATATATGAATATCTTAGCTTACTATCTCCTTTCAAACCACTTACTCTAATTTTAAAAGAAGGTATTTCTGTTATATCGGATAATTGGTCGTTTTGCTTTACATAACTAAATATTAAACCTCTATTCGCACCTAATACTTTAGTAATATGTATTTTATTATCATTAATACTATATATAGAATTGTAAGTCGGTAATTGTTTCCAAGTTTTATTAGCACCAAACACAACAGGATAACCATTATGGCCGGACATGCCTTCGTAAGCCGCATTGCTAATCACAAACGGGTTGTCCGGGTCAACCAAGTTCTTGATTACAGCCCTGTCAGGGTCGTCGTTGCTCTTGCCGTCACAGATACAGACAGCGACCAAAGAAGCTAATACTTCCGGGTCTATGTAATTTTCAGATTCTCCTTCAATAATATCTAAGTCCCATTCACCTAATACAACATTACCTCTATTAGTATATAAACTTATTCTTACTAAGGAATTTGAAAAAGCTGATAAATCTATTTCGTTAGTATTATAGAAATACTATTTCTTACCTATATCACCATGAGCGATAGTCTTAACTTCTATATTACCTATAAACATAGCAGGTTCCTTACCAGAACCTGTTTTCGGTTCTAGTCTACCATTTATATTAGGAAATACATAATATGCCTAAGGGTTGATAAATAAAGGTTTATATAAAATTGTTTCCATCCGTATCTACTTCTGTATTACTTAATAGTAATAGTTATGTTTTCTTTTCTATTTACTGCTTCTAGCATCTTATCATAAAGGGATTTAAAAGTAGCAGTACTATTAGTCACTTTACCCACTACATTGTTCTAACCAACTAGTAAGCATCCATCCGTATCTACTTCTGTATTACCTATGTGTATTAATACTCCAGAGTAACCTGGCACATCAATTAATCTAGGTAGTTTACCATTACAGAATTGATACTATTTATATTTACTAAATTTAGGAGACACTACATCTAAAGTAATATTATATGTACCGGTTGGTATTGCAGTTTTACCATGTACTTTGATAGACTTTATATCTTCTTCAGACATATCAGAAGTAAGACCTCTGTCTTTATCTTCTAGTACATTACAGAACTTGACCCCGTCAATATACATATTGCTTATAGTATACGTGTCCTTTTTAGCTATTCTTTCTGTTATTATATGCATAATAATTTAATTAACATTAACATACCAAACTGGATAGTCTGCCCCATGATACCTCCTATTATAGTTGCTACCCAATCTAACCAATCCCATTTGTTACCATATTGTTTATCTTTAAATTCCATACCTGTAGCTAAACCAGCTACAAATAATATGGTAAACAGAGCACCTGGTACTATTGCGTACTTCAGGTGCTTCATTCTATTGCTTACTTTTAACCACTTAAACATTTCTTCCATTTATCATAGTACCCATTAAATCAGCTGCTAGGTTCATACCAAACTGTTTATCATCATTATCTATTTCACTTACTTTAGCTAGTATGTATACTTGATATAGGTAAATCAGTTCAAGCAGTTGCCTGTCCGTCAGCTAATTCAAGTTCTCCATCGAATTGTTCTTTATTAATTATATCATCTAACTCTGGTATCAAAGCTTCTTGTACTACAGCCAAGAAACTAGTTAATAGTATCTGTTTAATTGCTTTTGCAATATGACTGTCTACATCATGTGAACCATCAGTATATATTTGTTTAGCTATTTCCAATCCGTCCTTGTTTACTGCTGATTTATATAGTATTGCAGCTAGATCTTTAGAAATATCTACTGTGGTTTCATTGCCTTCTATATCTTTAATAACTACGCTTGTAAAATCTATATGCTTCATAATATTTAGTTTAAATAACTATTTAAACGTTAAAATCTGCAGCAAGTACTACAATAGTTATATTCTTTACAAGTAGGTAACAAATCCCGTACAGGTTCTAATTTCATAGGTATATTATTACCTATCTATCTTTTAGAACATTCTATTAGTTGATTTAGCATCTATCTATCCTATACTAATTCTACTTCAGAAAGTAATAGTTCTAATTCATTAATACATATAGATGCTACTATATCTCTATTATTTACTATAATGTTGTATCTTAATATATCTTTCATAATCAATTAACCCAAGTAGGAATAATTACATCATTGTCTGCTACTCCAGATTTCAGCTTAAAGGTTGATTCATTTAATACTTTCCACACATATTCAAATGTTTTTACACCAGTATTCGAATCTATCTTGTATAGTACTGGTACACACATAATCTAAACAAAGGCTTCGTGAAACAGATTTATTCTCCACATTCTTTTATTGTTAAATGAAAAATATTTTTTCTTAGTATCATAACTACCAGACGTCTAACAACTAACTTGACACAGAGAAAAACCAGTTCCTACTGAAGTAGCTACAGTAAACCATAAATTATATGTTACTCCGATCATTTCTTCTGAAGGATCTGGAAGCCTTACTAAATTATCACTAGTGCTAGAATCAGTGGATATAGAATATATAACATTCTATGTTCTCACCTTTTCCAAATTTGCTGATGCATTTCTACCTAAATGTAACAATCTGTATTCTGGCTAATATTCTAGTTTGATAGAACCTTTAATTGCTTTTAATTCTCCAGTTAAACCGTCTACTTGAAAGTTTGGGGTAGCTGTTGTAGTAAGTAATTCTATTGTTATAGGTTCATTATATACTATTCCTTTAGGTGGCGTAAATATACCAAAAGAAGGATATAAATCTTTAGAAGAATCATTCAAATATGCATCCTGTGTAGGAATAATATATGTGGTATCATCATAGAAACCTGAAGCTATAAAAGTACTCTTTAATTCATCATAATAAACATACTATAAGAAATTTCCACTACTAGAAACATCATTATAAAATTTCTTACAACCAGTTGTCTTTAATTTCATTCCAATCAATTCCTATTTATGAGGAGGAATTAGATCAACACTCGTATAACCAGTAGTATTTATACTATTAATAGTTATTTTATGAGGTTCTACCGTTATATCAATTCCTTCAACGGGAGTGTATGTCCATTCTGTGAAATCTGTAGTATAAGACGGTTTATTAAAATTCTGATAATCCTGCCTATTACTTCCAATTTCATCAGTACCCTACTGACTAAACATTTTATTATCTCCAAATACGAAACTACCAAGTTTACCACCGTCTGCAATAAGTAAGTCTGTATATATTGCTTGATACTTTTCCATTGGAATCCAAGTAGCATTCTAACCATGCGTATTATAGTCTTCCGCAGGAGTTCTTTGTTCTACTATACCTTGCCATACATACGTTTTATTCATTGCGTAATATATACCATTAGACTCAAATAAAACATATGGAGACATAGCGTCAGTACATTCATATACTGTATTGTCATCATAAGAACCCATGGGATAGATTATTCTACCATTACCACCTGGTTCTCCTTTTTCTCCCTTATCGCCTTTAATTCTAGCCCATTTGTAGTCATTAACATCTTCACTATCTAACTCAATGTAATCAGCATATGTACCCATATAATCGCCCGGAGTTTCTCCTGGTGCTAAATAATCAAGATCTCCTGGTTCTCCTTTACCTGGTGTAAAGGTCAAACCGTTGTCATTAGAGTATTTAACGTGAAAGAATGTAGGTTTTCCATCTGGACCAGCAGGACCTTGTATACCTTGTTCTCCAGTTGCACCTTGTTGACCAACAAATTCTTTCCAAGGACTATAAGCAGCAGGATCAATAGGAGCTTGGTTTATATTAGTTACAGCCATACCGATGTACTTATTGAACTCAGTACTCATAGGATTACCATCAGGATTAGCAGAATATCTAATATGAATGTATTGAGATGTACCTGCAATACCTTGACTACCTTGTTCTCCCTTGTCGCCTTTATTACCAGTAAGCCTAGCAGGAGCCGACCAGTTACGTGCTAATTCATCTTTTTCATTGATTAGAGCACTAGTCATCCATAAATACTCTCCGTCCTAGATAGTAACTACAGAATCACTCCAGCCATAAGGTTGTCTATCTGTTTCTACTAGTTCTGGAGGAGTATTAGCATCATTACTTTTGGCATATTTAAAATCAACATAACTATTAGTCATGCCATCTTCTGCAGTGCATTGAGCTGGATCTGACCAACTCATAACTGTATCGGTACTACCATCTACTATACCTGTTGACATCCACCATCTACCAATTGTTTCAGGATTTCTAAACCACCCATTTATACCTACTGTTTCTGGATCAGGAACTGTAAAATTAGGTTTATCAGGAATAGTATCAGATTGTTTAAATACAAAAGCATTGTAGTTAGGTTTTATACCTACCCCATCTCTACCTGCTACACCTGCATCCCCCTTTTCTCCTTTTTCTCCTGGATCGCCTTTTTCACCTTTATCTCCTTTTTCTCCTTTCTCACCATCATTTCCTTTGATTCTAGCCCATAAATAATCTAATGGATTATTACTTGGTTCTGCAGTATCTTTATTAGCCGCTATACCAATATAAGCCGTATCAGCTTGTGGCTCATCGGTCATCTGATCTCCATATTGAGAAGGAGAATATTTAATCCAGTTATACCTAGTATAAGTGTTATTTACAGTAGGAGTTGTTAGGTCTATATTCTTATTGTTAGTAACAGCAATAAGTTTATCTTTATCAGAGTCGTAATATATCTAACCTTCTTTAAATGTACCGGCTATTCCTCTTTCTATGTTATACTTAAGATCTAATCCTTGTGGTAACAATGTAGTATTACTAAGTACTACATTACCGTTTTTAAGTCTACCACCTTCAAAACTAAGTACGCTATCTGCTGGAATAGTAATAGTACTATCCTACAAATCAAAATCATACTGTATTACGTATATAGTATTACTACTATCGAAATCAGATTGAGTAAGTACATTTTTATTATTTACTATAGTCTTACGTAATATCTTTCTACCTAATCCACTAAATGTTTTAGGATTATAAGTTCTATCAGCAAACTTTAATACTAAATCATCTGTTACTTGTAAATCCTCTCCGTCTACTGTAGTTACACTTATTGGCTACCAATATGATTCGTTTGTTAAACTAATATTAACTGGTACTTCTTTTATAGATATAAACGATCTATGTTGATCATCATATACCAAACACAATCTATCATATTCTTTAGAAGAATCATGCAGACCGTCGCAAGTTAAAGTAACTTTACCTAATAATTTTGTGTATTCCATTCTAAAAAATTAATTCTGTTTCTGGTTTTATAAAATCTTTAACATCCGGTTTATCAAAAGTAATCTACTAATCTGTAGGATCTACTTCTACATTAGGATAATTAGCATAATCAGATATTACTACTATATTACCCTAGTAGTCAAGAGCAACATATAGAAACTATTCTAATTTCTTACAGTTGCATTTATTATCTGATTTTGCACACACCATTGATACAACTATTACAGTTATTATCCTATCTATTATTTATACTAACGTTCAATAATTTAGCTAAATCTAAGTAATACTATACTGCTTCTTTATTATGAGAAGTAGCAATAGCCTATTCTAATAATTGCCTTTTAAAAACAATTAACATGATTAGCTGCATCTACTTATCGTCTAAGCAAGTGTTACAATACTTGTGTAACATACCAACTTCAGCATTATATAGTATATCAGGATCATAATATATACCATCCGCATAATCGTTAGCATAATCTTCAGTAGTACAAAACATTTTTATATACTTAATGTTTTTATCTAATTCTGTTATTATGTTTGATTTAGCAGATAATTCATATGTATACGAAGTTGTTACTTCTTTAGTTTCTCCTTCTCTAACTACTTCCTTAAATGTAAATTCAGTATTATTATACGTTAATACATAATCATGATTATCAGGACTATCACAATACAAATTAGCTACATTAAGACATTCGTCTATGTACAATACAATATCGTTAGTATTTACTATTGATATATCTGTGTATACTATGAATGTCATAGTATCATCTTTTATGTTTACATTTACTATTTTATTCATAAGTCTAAATGAAAAAAGCGGGATAGGAAGGAATAATCCAACCAGTCCCGCCTATTTGTTTATACTATATTAGCAATTATTACGCCGGAGTAGTATTTGTTGCAGCAATACCTGAGAATGTAGCCATTGCAGTTGCAATCTTAGCAATGTTAGCAGAGTCTACACTATAGATATCTGAAGTAATAGGAGTATTCTTAATGTACTGATTATCGTTACTCAAAAATGCATTTTCATTAGAAATAGTCAATGTAGCATAAGCTGCATCTTCTACTGTCATCATGTCTTGCATTACTTGAGGATAAGCACCTGTGAATACATGTCCTTCATAACCCATATAGCGTACTTCTGCATCGCGTACTTGTTTCCAGTAACCTTTACCAGGATTACCCGGAGTTTTAACAATAGTAGCACCTTTTACTGCTTCAGGTTGATTGCTAAGCAATGCTCCCGGAATAGTAACATACAATGAAGCTTCCATACTTACTGTAGAATATTCATTCAATGAATATACTCCATTATTATCATCTTTAGCTTTAGCTGTCAAAGTGATAACTGCAGCAGATGCAGAAGCATCAATTCTACGATTTTTGTGTTTGTTGATTTTAGCAACGATTGCAGAAGCCAAATCAGCTGCAGTAGTATTAGCAGCAAATACTTCATAAGTATGAGTAAATTGACCCGGAGCTTCGTAGATATCTTTATATACTACGCGAAGTACATATCTGTGACCAGCAACAATTTCTGCATCAGTCAAAGTAATAACTACTTTATCCTGAACAGGAGCAACTGACTTAGTCGTATAAGCAATGCTCTTTACACCTTGTTTCTAAATAGGGTTACCCCATTTGATATCATAGATTTTCTTAGCAGAATCAATTACGCTTCTAACTACACCGAATTTAACATAAGTAGTATCGGCAATAGCTGTTGTTGGATTAATCAAAGCACCTTTATCATTTACAGCTACCAATGCACCTTTAGCCAAAGTAGCAGCATTAATTGCACCAGTTGTAGTATTAATAGTATTGCTAATCAATACTGAGTTTACGTGTTGTAACATAAATTAATTTTTAAAAATTAGACATATTGCGCGCCGTCTAACATATTCGTTTTTCTACTTTCCTTATTTCAGATTTCCACGTCAAACGAACGCTGATTATTATTACTCATCCGAAGATGAGGCTTTAGCAGTAGAAGCAGCTTCAGACATATATAGTCTTACAGCTAAATCTACTACTTCTTGGTGGCATACTTTAGGGAGATCTTCATATTGTTTAGTAAGATTATCTCCCATATCTATGCCGTTTCTCAAGTAGTTCAGAGTGTATTTATTAATATCGTAATTACCATCAGTATACAATATAATACTGTTGATAGATTGTAGTCTTACAGGTCTAGCCTGATTATGATGTAGGTGATATTCAGACAAACTATTCTCCAATATCCTATCTACATTCTCTATAGTAGCTTCAATAACGTCTCTAGTCTTTACTTTAATGTTAGGACATTTATTATTTACTATTTCTATTTCTACTTCTTCACCTAAAGAAAACATGTAATCTGTAGGATATTCTCCTATCCACTTATTACCTTGTTTTTCAAAATCAACTTTCTAGTAAGTAGTAGAACGTACCAGAGTTCTCAGCTTATCTGATATCTCTTGGTTTTGTTGAAATACTCTATACAACTACTTTATATAATCATCTTTAGCTTTATTGAGATAATGAAATATAGTATCTGAAGTAAGTTTAGTATTTACATTATAACCAGGTACAGAAGCTATAAGACTTCTTTCAAATGAAATTTGCATTTCTCTTTCTGTCATAATTATTCAGATAATTGGTTTAACTATAACTTAGATGAAGTTCTCTAAGATTCAATATTCTCTAAAGCTAATACTACAGCTCTATTTACTACATCTTGCATAACATCGTCCGGTAATTCTAATTCACCATCTGGATTAGTATAATCGAACTAGACAGGTCTCTTAATGTATGTAATATTAACTGCATATCTATTATTAGACGATTGGTATTCAGGAGTTTGCATTAATATAGGATCTACATATATCAACATATTGTTATCCTCTAATGTTGCAACTGGAGTATCTACCCATGGTATGTTATTATAAGTCTACTTAAACATCCCAGCAGTATTATGATCAACTAATAGGCAATTAGCATAACTATTGCCATACTTTAGTACTACTCCTATAATGGATACTCTATCTCCGTCTTTGTGCACATTACTTAGTACAAACTCATTATATGTTGTTTTATTAACTACTATGTTCTCATCTGTCTTAATAAGTTTATCTAATTCAGACATTCTCCACGGAGTAGCTTCAAAACCTTGTTTTAATACATTGTTGCCACTTATCTTATTGCTTATAATATCATTCTAAGCCTGATTAAGAAATAGGTCGATTTCCTAAGGTAAGAATGCAGGAGCACCACCAAAAGCAACTCCTTGAGCATTCTTATCTAGGATAACTTTAAACTAAATATGTGCAGTACGATTATTCATTATTTAGACTTAATTTCATTAAGTATTGCCATATAAATATCATTATTCTTCTTATCTTTCAAGTAAGCAATTACATCTTCCAAACCATTACCAATCAAATCTGTACCAAAGTAATAGTTACTTCTATTCTTTCTAATGATATTCTTTGAAATAGCTTCTTCTATAACGAAGTTCATTTCTTTATTTGGGTTTTCAACCCATTTCATAATAAAGTTCTTAGGAGATTGTTCAATCTGTTCTGTCAATTTAGCTTCAATAAGTTCATTAGACATGTTATCAGATTTAATACCATACAATCTCAAACATTTACGCATATCTTCAATAGACATCTTATCCATTTGTCTATAAGCCTCACGTTTAACTTTATTAATTTTGTTAGCCTCTTCAGCTTCACTATCCTTATTAATTATAACATAGTCAGTAGATGGTTTAATATTATTAAGTCCATCTGCTACTCTCTTATGACTCTTAAGGAATAAATATTGTAGCTCGTCATAAGGATTTTCAGTATGTAGGATCAAATCTTTTTTACCTACTCTACAAGCAAATGTTTTCCAGAATTCACTGTTATTATCCAATTTGCCTTCCTCATAACCAATTTCTTTTTCTAGACGTCTAGCCTATTCTTCGCTAAGACCTGTATAACGATTGCCAGATCTAGTCCAATAAGATCCAATGTAATCGAAACATGTGGGCCATTTTGTAATCCCGGTCCAAGGATTTGTTTTAATTATTCTAACGATTACTTCCATAATTAAATTAATTAGATGTTCCTGTTATCTTTGTTCTGCATATTCCCAATAGTATCCTTTATATGAACTATCAGACAATATTGCTTTTCTAATTGTTTTAGTATCAATGTGCTCCTCTTTAGAAGCAGCTACTATACCAGAATACGTCTTAATTATATTTCCATTAAAGTCGCATTTATTTATCTTTTTACTGTTCTTAGCTGCAGCTTTTAGTAGCACTTCTTCTCTAGAAATTTGTTCAACGTTGTTTGAAATTTTCCAGATAAATTTTGCTTTAGCTTTATTTTTTAGCTTACTAAAGTATTCTGGATCATTTATATAAGTTCTTATCGAAGCTATAGATATTCCAGTTTCTTTCGATGCTTCTGAAATACTTCTATAAGACTTTATAAATTTACCATCAACGGTATATTGATCTACTCCTTTAGCAAGCTTAGCAAAGTTTCCGTCTTTTACTATTTCGTTTGATTTAACTCTAGCTTCAATGCATTCTTCACCCATTATCGTTTTATAATCTGGATTGCTGTAATAATCTGTAAGATTTAGTTTTACTGGAACGATACTAAAGTTTTCTTTATAATCCCAAATATACGGATTATTTGTAGTAGGATATACTGCTTCTTTGTTGATTACTCTAAGAATTGCTTCTCTTGTTACATTATTACTTTCTGCAGCTTCTGTTAAACTAGGGTATTCTTTAACAAAATTTCCGTTTAGATTATATTGTAATACTGCTTTGCGTTTCTCGCTTATTTTACCTCTGTGAAGATCTCCAATCTTTTCTTTTGTTTCTTCACTCATTCTTACAATACCACCGCCAATATTGTCATTATATCCTATTTCAGGGTTAGTTGCTCCTAGTGCAGCTATCCAATATATTTCGCGTTGATTCAACTGTTCAAGATTGTTACACATTTCAAGGAGTTCAATCTTGAAATTTTCTTTACCTTTTTCGGCAATTGCTTTTTGTAAAGGGGTACTCGGATTGTTCTCAGCTTTATTTACATGAAGTCTGAATCTTGTACTCAATCCACTAGTTGTACCCCCTACATAAATTTTATTATTGGTTAAATCTGTGATTTTATATACATCAAAAGTTTCTTCCTTCATAATTCTATTTTTTGTTATATAACATATAACGTAGGAATTATGAAGATGTTACCTTTTTCTGCTAGAAAAATCACTCACATTCCATAATCAATTCGCCACACGCACGAGGATCCCTAAGCATTATACCCATTTCGCCCAGATAGAACACAGTGTATCCGTCCTTACCATTAGATCTCAGAGTATTAATTGACTTGCCATAACCTGATGGAAGTACAGCACCACCAGTAGTCCAAGTAACGAATTCACGATCTTTACGTACTACTTTTACGATGTTAGCTTCACCATCACGTCTACCAAGATCTAGGAACGTCATACGATATGATTCCAGCGGTTTCAAAGTAACCGGATGCAGTTTACGATTATAAGTCAAATCGTCATACAACGGGAAGTATTTCAAAGTAAGTTCGATACCATTTGTCATTTTGTAAGTCTTGAATTGACCACCAAATGTCAAGTTATCACCACTACCTGTAACAAATACTGTATCAATCAGATTCATCTGAACGATCTTTTCTTTCAAGATCTTATCAAATTCTCTCATACCCATTTCACCAGTCAATGCAACGAATTTACGTTCATTAGTACCAAGTACATTATATGACAGATCAAACAAGAAATCTTCCAACAGTTCTGCAGTCAATTCAGTGTAATAACGTTTGTTAGACGGAGCAATCTGTTCCAACAAACCAGCACCGATAAATACTGGACGACCGTTAGTACCTTTCAAATTACAAGAACCATCCTTGTTTACATTACTCTTCATGTAAACCAACATTCTTTCACATCTCTTATACCATTCACGCATTGCAACCCATTCTTGGTAATCAGCCCACAGATAAGAAGTTTTACCTGATTTAGGATCTTTAAGAGCTACTGCCATTACTGTAGAATAAGCAGAACCAGTGATATCATAGTTAATACGAATTGTAGTCAAGTAATTACGCATCTTGAACTGAGTATTGTAGTTCAAGATATCACCTTCTTCACTGTATTCTTCAACAGCAGAAGCAAGACGAGATACCTGACAACCAGGTTTCAAGAGATTTGCAGGAATATAAGATGAAGGTTGACCATCTGCTACGAAACAAGTGTAAACCCAAAGGTTACCATCTTGATAAGGAGCACCAGCTACACGTACCTGATATTCTTTATCATCGAATTCCAGAATTGCAGTAGGACCAAACCAGTTATCTTCCAACCACAACAGGATCGGAGTATTACCAATACCAGCTGTAGTATCATCTGAAATAGCTGCACCATTCCATTTTGCATCTCTAATTGTAACTGCTCTATCAGCGTCAATCATTACATTCCACTCCCAGCTCGGTTGATCAATGGTCATTACATTACCAAGACCACCAGTAAGCATATCCAAAGAAGTGTTGTAACCGCTATCCTTAGTTCCAAATACATAAGACAATACGGTAGCAACCTGATATGGGTTCTATTGTGAAGCTGCACTAATCTTAGCAGTATCAATCAAGTCAGAGAACCAGCGTCCTTTGTACAAAACCAAATTATTTAAAATATTGTTATCCATTTTTAAATTAATTAATTTTTAAACTTCCATTTATATCCAAACATAGTTTTATATACTCCTCTGCACGTTTGTAATATTTGTCTAGCGTTTCCTTGTTCTTTGTTTAATGCTTTTGTAGCGGCTGTTGCACTTTCATATTCTCTAATCATTTTATTATCTAAAGTATACTGTACAACAGGAATTCTTTTGTTTAGAGTTTTCTTATATTTACCAACCCCATAGTTTACATTATAGATCAAAGAACACCATTCAAGATTACTAACATTATTGTTACTTTTAACTTCATCTTTGTGATTTACCTGAGGTAAATTTTCAGGATTTGAAATAAAGCATTCAGCTACTAATCTATGTATTTTCTTACTTCTAAACTTGTTGTTTATAAATAATTGAACAAATTTGTAACCTTTTTTGTCAGTGCAAGGAGTTAAAATTTTACTTTTAAGAACTAATGTTCTCCCGTTTGGATATCTTTTAGAAGGAGAACTCACTATAGTTCTTTCAAGAGATTTTACTCTGCCTAGATTACTAATTTGGTAATATCCTAGGTATCCTGGAATATCTTTCCAGACTTCTTTCTCTATCATTTTTTAATTTATTATTATTAATTTGTACGCAACTGCTGCGCAAAAGACCTCCACATATCAGAATTGTTAGTGTTGTCTGTTTTCTTTGTTTTTCTACTTACTCCAGATTTATTTAAACTATTCTTAAATCTGTTGATGGCATCACTAGAACCTTCGTTCTTCGCAGCTTTAAGTAGTATGTCACCTTTCATAGTAAAGTAAGCAGACTCAAGTAAATTTCTTACGCTTTTTGACCAATCTCTTTGGAAAGCAGTTTGACCATTAGCATCAGGTTTGAATATATATTCCAGTAATATTTTCTTATCCTTCTCTGGGATTTTAATACCGCGAATATTATCCATGCCTTTTATTTCGTTGACAACGGTATTAAAGTATTCCTGTTGACGTTGTTTAGCTTGCTTAGCGGCCTTTTCTTGGTCTTGTAATAGCTGTTGCTTCTTTTGTTCTTTGATCTCTCTAAGAGCCTCTAAAGCATCCGTAGCCTCATCCTCAAGTAAACCAGCATCTTCATACTTGGACAGTTTCTTTTCGATTTGTTTAGTACTAAAACCCTTCTCTTTCAAGAATTCTTTTACTACTAACTTCTGATTATTTTCATCTTCCTCAATATCAATATTCTCAAGATCCAGCTCACCTTCGATTTCAAAGTAATCTCTTAAATTACCTCCATTTTTAACAAAGTTATCTAGTGCTTCTACTTCTTCACTAGCATATCTGGGTACTGAGTTTTCTTCTACTACTTGCTGAAAATACTCTACCAATTCTTCAGGAGTAGTAGGAATATCTTCGTCTTCTTCTATATCCCAACCAAATTTTTCAGCCATTACACCAAAGAAAGTACTAACAGCGTTATCTTCAGATTCATCATCTGGTTCATTGTCATTGTTATCATCTTCTTTTTGTGTATCTGCGTCTAAGTCTGTCTCAGTCTTTTTATTTTTCTTCTTAGGCTCTGATTCAACATCATCATCTTTAACTGTCTCATCAACATCATCCTTTTTATCATCTTTCTTCTTAGGATTACGTAATGCTTCAAGTTCCTCGTCTGTCAATTCTTCTGCAGCATCATCTATGATATCAATATTGTCATCATCATTATTCTTACCAGGTTGCTGCACTGTTTTATTTTGTACATTAGATCCTGGCATGAATTCTTCAAATACTTCAAAACCGTTTAATGTAATTTCTTCCATAATTATATATAATTAGATTATTTTTTCTTTCTTTTTTTCTTAGTTATTACGTCTGTCTAATTGATCATCTAGCACGTCTTCCAAGTTTATATAATTCAATATTAATGTATTCAGTATTTCTAATAAATCTCTTTGATCAAAATGTATTGAATTCTTTAATAGATCTACCTCCTCTTCTGATAAATTTGGAGAAAATTCTGGATGTCTGTTAGGGTTAAATAGAGGTTTATTAAGTTGTTCAGTGGATTCTTCAGTGCATGCTTCTAGCCTAAATTTGTTCATGTATTCGTTCTGCTTAATTAAAGCAAGAGCATATTTGAAGAAATCAGTTGGTAAATACGAATAATTATTCATTATACTAAAGTATTGTTGTTAGTATTGTTTACTATAGGAATCATCTGAAAATCTTTATTAAAGACTTTAGGACTTCTGTAAAGATTAAAGATAGCTTTAATATTGTTGAAACTCTCCCTGGGGGCTTCAATTATTTCTTTTTTCAAATTCTTATAGCTTCCGGTATAATTTCCTTTATTCAATTTACCTTTCTAATCCAAATAATTTCTGAACTAGTTCATATAGCTTTTGATTTCAGTACCCTGTAATATATTATCATACATTTCTCTAGTCATATTAGGGTACATAGTTCTAGCCTGATTAAATGGAATAAACTTACTCTTATCACCAAGCTTTCTTAAGAACTCGTTATTCATACCAGCAGCTCCATCTACTAAATGACCCATTTCATGAAGCACTACATTATTAGGAATATCCTCTGGAGTTTTGATCATATCTCTATTAAAATACATTGTATTTCCCTTTGAAGGAGTAACCTAAGCTCCGATAGTAGGTCTTTCCATCTTTTTATATTTTGGCTCCGGAAGTTTAAAATATTCATCAATGTTCACATATTTTTCTAACATGCTATCGTATACTTTTAAATAATCTGTGCCATATTGATGATCTATAGTTTTCGCTCTTTCTCTAACATATGGTTCTTGCATTAAGTCGTACGTTCTATTGCGCTGATCGTTTATTTCTTCAACTAAACTTAATGGCATATCTGAATAATTTTTCTGTTCCTATAAAGCTCTATCAATAACATTCTGCTTATAATTAGGATTTACTTTAGGAATATAAGTGTTCTTAGGTTTACTAACCTTTTTAGAAGTTCTTGCTACACCACCTAAACTAGGCATAAAAGGAACCATACCCAAAGCAGCTAAACCAGCCCCTTCCCAATCTGAATTCTTTATAGCATTATATACTCCATATGCAGAAATAGCATCTCCAACAGGCGTTACATTAGCTGCATCTTCTAAGTCTCCAACTGGTTTCAATCCTCTGATGAATGGTTTCCCAGTAAATCTATCAATTTCATCAGTACTATTGTCATAATAATCAGCCAACTGATCTTCAGTATACTTACGACCATATCTATCTTTGTATAATTTACCTTTATATGGTTGAGGTTCCTCAGGAATTACCGGTCTATTTGTTGGAGGTATTTCCCCTCCCTCAGCTGCCATTGGTATATCAAAGTCCCCTTTTCTATTATCTATTGAAGCTACATTGTTAAGTAACTGCAGTATTTTATCATCTCCTAAATGATTTAGATCATATTTCTTTAAATAACTTCTAATAGATTTTAAATCCTTTTTAGTATACTTTTTAGTAGGATCAGCATTTATTTCTTTAAACATCTACTATCTTCTAGCTAATACTTCCCAAGGATTATTAGTATATTCGCTAGATGGAGTATTTAAATCATAACCTAATATATCTGCTGTCTTCTATACTCTTTTACTGAATCCTTCTTTACGATACATACTTGGTCTAGTAGATATTTGTCCAGAATGCTCTAATTCATGTAATACATTACTAGGTAAGTTTCTACTGTATTCTATTGTGTTACCGATAGCAGTAGGATCTTTCATTACTTTTATACCAGCTCCTGTATCATAAAAACCGCTACCAGCATAGTCTATGTCCTTATCAGTATTAAATACAGTTACTCCACCTGAATCTCTAGGACCGGAATATACTTCAGTATCTTGTACTAATACTGGTGTATTATATATTCTATCCAAATAAGCTGTTAATTGCTATGTATCTAATTGATCCGCAAATTCTGGTAACTTAGATCTCTCTGTAGCAAAATTAGCCAACCAATCTCGTTCATCCTAAAAATTAGATGTATACCTACTGTTATATCTTCTTTTACCATAATCTCCCAGTATAGTTTCTGATCCTAATTTATCAGGAGTATCTATTACTTCTAGATCATTACTTATAAATGGTAGATCTGTATTTATAGTTTCACTACCTAATCTATCTGGTTGATCTGTAATAACTAAATCATTATCTACTATACTAGGTTGTTCTAAACTATTAAACGGTCTTAGTTTATTTACTCTAGGTATATCTGTTCTAACCATGTTGGCTATTATACCATTAGGGGCTTGTTTATTAACCCTATTAGCTACTACACTTACTTCATCTAGATTATTACCAGAATAAGTATTGTTATCTACAGTATTAGGTTGTAACTGAGTAGGCATATCTAGAGGCTATACCTGACTAGTAATATCTCCAGGTATTCTAGGTCTTACTCTTTTAGCAGTAACTGTTATCTCTGGTAAAGATGCTTCTAGCTCACCTCCATTTGCATACTGTTTAAAGTCAAGATAAGTATTACCGGGATTCTACTCCCGGTACTACTTCAACTATTGCATTCTGTTTTTAAATGCCTATCTATCCATACTAATTACTTTTTAGTACCTTTACCACCTTTTCCTTTAGTCTTTTTTCCTCCACATGCCATAATGTTTCCTCCTGTTTAAGTATGTTAAATCTTTCTCATTATTATATGCTTCTTTCTCAAAACTTATATTTCTATAAGCATTTCCTTTCATAAATAACCTTACTACCCATTCTCCAAAGTATAACAAATAGAATGGTAAGTAAAGAAGTTCCTTCATTTGAGCGGTATGTATTTTCTCATGGTTAACATCCTTATCAGACATTTTCATACTATTACGTACAAAACACAACCCAAATAGATTTATTGCTTTGAAACCTTTAAAAGGTATGATGCTATTATATATCAGTTTCATATTACTTCTCTCCTGTTGTTTTATTCTTCAATGCTGTACGAGCTTTAAGCTTTTCTCGTTCCATTGCAGCTTTATCCTTTTGCTTTTGTAATTCCATCTAAGCTTGAAGTTTTTGTTTTTCAAGTTCCACCTTTTTATCTTCTATTTCTTTCTTTAATTGTTGTTCACGCATTTTAGCATTGAACTCAAATTGTTTAGAAGCTTCTTCAGATGCTTGCTTTCTCTCTTCAAGTGCTTGTGCTGCTATTTCCATAGTATCTGGAATACTGTTATCATTCTAATCTTGATCTTCCAAACCTCTATAAGCATTAAGTTGAGCCACTGTGATCTTAGTAGCATTATTCTGATCAATCTCATATTTCTTAAGATCCATCTCTGCTTCTTTAATCATCAGCTCTTCTTCTTTAATTTCATTCTGCATTTGCAGCATCTATTGTTCACGTTCAGCTTGTGCTTGTTCCATAGCTTGTTGTTGTTCCATACGTTTTTGTTCTATTTCTTCAAGTCTATTCTTGATCATAGTAACATTGTCCATAGTAATAATCTCAGCTATATCAAGTAAACTAGCACCATTCTGCATTGCGGGTTGCATAAGGTTTTTAAGAGCTTCTATCTGTTGTTGATTCTTAGTCGTGTCTTCTACGAATACATCCATATCTTCATATAGAAAGTCATCAGACAGAGTTAAGAATGCTCTAGTAGCATCATCAAGCACATAATTTATATTTACTTTATTATCTTTCCAAGCATACTTAGCTGTATTAAGCAACATCTACAATGCTTCTTTTTTCACCTGATTATGTGTCCAAAACCAAGGTTCAGTAATATGAGCTGATTGTACTACAGATCTTTCTACATTACCTACTAATTCATTAGAAGATATAGATCCTTCTCTCTGCTTAGACACTCCGGTTATTTCAGATAACATGGCTTCAATCTTATCCATCAGCATAATATACTGATTAATTGTATTTGCCATAGTAAGATCTAAAGATGTAATCTGATTATAAGGACTTGCTTTAGTTGGATCTTTACCATCTACCCATTCGCAGTTGTGTACTATAGTAAAGTCTTCTAGTAAGAATAGGTTGTCGCCAGAAACTGTTATACCGCAATATTCTCCAATACCTTCATAAGACACTCTAAAGTTAGATTGTAATGCATTTCCTTTTGTTTTTCTTACAGACCCTTTCTTTCTTTGTACTCTAACTGGTATTTCTAAATCACCATCTAATATGCTTAATACCCAAGTAGGTTCACATTTACTAATATTTCTATTGTTACGAATGAACTTGTCTTTATTTTCATACTTGTTTATAGTACATTTAAAACCTAACGATCTTGCGATAAATGCAGCTGTTTGAATAAGGTGTTTTCTAGATTCACACTGAGAGAATACATAGCACTTATCTCTCTTACTATAGTATCCGTCTGTGTCTATTAAACCGGCCAATAGTTTTAATTTGTTTTCCTTAGTGGTATAAATATACTGATAAGGAATTCCTTTATCTTCAAAAATGTTATAATATTTTAAAGCTTGTATAAATGGATTTTTAGGCTTGTTGCCATGTCGACAAGATCCTTTTGGATGAATATTAATTAATACAGCTCTATTATTTTTAATGTGTTCTATAGTAGTTTGTAGATCATTAATTTTTGCATACTCTGCAATACTGTTTATTATTTCAGTATCTGCTGATATAAATGTAGCTTTTTTAGTAAAACCATCGCCTAACCACAAACCTAAAATATAAGGATCTATTAATAGTTCATTATTATAAATACATGGTAATACATCTTTAACTCTTTCTAAATATCTTATGTTCTTCAGATAATTTGTTTCATTATCCTCTTTTATTAAATCTTTAGGAGTCGCTAATTTAGTGTATTCTGTGTTTTTACTGTAACTCTTTTGTTTATAATAAATCTTATGATTACTATTTACTATTTGATCATTACCTCCAGTTTTAACACTAAGTCGATACATATGATCTATGCCAGTATGTTTATCTAATACTTTTCTAGCTTTACCGTCAGGACCCATTACAAAATCTCCAACCTATATGTCAGCTATTCTACGTATATTTCCATCTGCTAGTAATACAAGAGTGTTTGGATCAAAGCACTCGTATGGATTAATAAAATTTACTCCTAGAGCAGATAGATAATGCATCCATTTAGATACATCTATATTCATAGATTTCGGTATCTAAGTAATATCCATATTTACTACTTTACCTTTATCTCTAGCCATTGCTAATTCCAGTCTATACCACAATACTATATACATGTACTGTAATGGTTTCATTATACTAACTAGCGATCTAGGTTTACTATTTGTATTATTATATATTACTCCAGTATATGGTAATCTCTATGCGTTAGGATTTTCAGACGATACGTATTGATATTCTAATGGTTCTATGCCCCAATACAAGTCTTCTCCTGCTCTATATCCTTCCCAAGTTTCAATTATCCACTTCCATTCTACACTTATTTCAGTACCAGTTTCATTATATGATTCATCTACTATATACTCTACAGGTTCTCCAGTCTCAGGATCTTGTATAGTAACAAATGCAATCTTTCTGAATGATTGCCAACAACAATGCCATACGCTAATAGAATTAGTACTTTCAAATGGATTAGACTGACCACCTATAGTATGAGTTTTAATGTGTGGAAAATCTAAAGAAGTTTTTCTTACTTCTGGATTAATTCCTCCTTTTGATGTGCCGTCTGCCATGTCTAGTAACTGATTTAATTGTTTTTCAGATAATTTATCATAAAATCTATCATATATATCAGTTACAGATAATTTCATTTCATATACACACCATTGTGCATCATGTATGAATTCTAGATCTGAAGTATCAGTATCATAATCAAAATAAAGAGGATTAATACGTTCTAAGCACGGATTGCCATTCTATATACCTATATAGTATATTTCTTCTCCACCAACTAGAGCGTCTTTCCAGCCTTTATAAAATTCATGAGTAATGTTTAACTTACTTTTTAAGTAATTTAAAGTATGATAAGCAGTTATTTCTGCCACATCTTTATAATCCTTACTCATATACTTTTGTATTTGTTCAGGAGGCATTATTTCTCCAGACTACAGTGCTTGCTGATATCTAGCTTGTTCTTCTGGACCAAGCTTACTCATAATAGTAGCTTGTATATAGTCTATTAACATCTATTTAGCTTTTTCCTACATTTCACTAGTAGCTATATCACTAGTTCTTATAGTCTTAAAGTTAAATGGTCTTTTAGTCTCTTCTCCAAGTAATAGATCTATCTTTGGTTTAACAACATTAAAGTCCTAAGCCATTGCAGGAAAACCATCTTGTTGTTTAAAAGGATTAGTTACATACTTTAGATCTTTTTCATTATATATACTGTTATATAGATCGTAGTATGTTTGCATCTCTTCCTTACGAGTTCTGTTATTGCCATTTCTAGAACCTCCCATACTTTTCCCTATGATATAATCTACATTGGCTTCTCTCCAATCCTTAGTCTTCTTAGACATAGGTAGCTTCTAGATAGGAAATTGATTAATATTTCTCATAATTAAAACATATATGCTTGTAAATTATTAATGGGTTCATCGTCATGAAACCATTCTTGAGTAAAGATAGGCCCGTCAAATAGTACTCTATCTCTATTCTCTTTCTTAATTTCTTTTACTTTAACGTTATATAGCTATTCTCTATATATCATTAATTGAGTTAACGCCATTACTCTATCTACGTTAACGACATCATTTGCAGCTATGAGTTCTTCTAATAGCGGTTCAGATAATATGTTATATAAGTTTTTCTTACCAGTAGAATCAAGGTCGTTTAACCAATCTTTTATAAGGCCCCATCCCCATTGTTTGATCTATTTATTCATATGGCAACCTTTTTTTCTATTTACTTTAGAATTACTAACAATATCGTTTATAATATCCGGTTGATCTGCTAATAAATAGTCACAATGTTTATTAGTAAAGTAAACAAATATGCCTTTATTTTGATTTTCATACATAGCTTTAGCATTATAATATATTAGTAACTTCCTAACGTTTTCGTAAAATTCTTCAGCAGATTTAGGTCTACCAGTATATTCTGCTACTATTATATCAGAGTATTCTTCTATACTTTGTATACGTTTATATATAAGACAAGAACCTAAAGAAGTAGTACTAGATTCATCATAATCATACGAGTCTATTCCTGCTATATATAAACCAGAGCTAGCTTCCTTATTAGGGTGTTCCCAAATAACTATTGAACCAGTAGGGTCGTCGCCAATTAAAGCTCCTGTTGTTTCATCTCGTTTTGTTCTTAAAGGATAATGCGTGATATCTCCTGTTTTCTTTATGATCCATTTAAGACTTCCGTCTGATTGCCATATTAAATCACCTATCTATTTATGATTCTATAATTTAGTATTAGTTCTTATTAGTGATAACTATTCTTGTAGTTCTTTCTTAGGGAATATGTTACCATTAAACTCTAACATAGCTTCTGCAGGAGTAATCGGTCGTTCAGCAACATATCTATCAACAGCTGCGTTATTTGTAGCATTAGTTATAACTTTTTCCCTTTCTGTTAATATGTATTCTACGGCTGGTTTATATAAAGTATTTCCGTCATCATCCATATACATTCTTTTACCATTTTTATCACGTATATCCATATTAACATACTATGGCACAAAAAATCCACATTCCGTAATACTTACTGATTCATCCCATATGTTTTTAAATCCTAAACAATTATAACCATTTGGATTATAAAACATATCTTTTAGAGTAGCAAACTTAGAATCTTCGTCACCACCTGTACCCCAAACTATCATTGGAGCAAATGCTATACCATCTACTTCTACAGAAGGGCGAGCTATTTGCCATGCTGCTGCTAGTTCGCTCATAGAGCCACCTTCTTCAAACATAATAAGATTAGCTCTTTTACCACGAATGGAACTAGGATTATCTTTTAAAGTAACTCCTATAATTTCTGACTTATAACCCAGTTCTATCTAATTACCGTATTCATCCTTAGTAAAGAAACCAGCACGTTTACGCATCTAAGTATTGACTGACCTTTTCTTACCCCATGCAGTGTTCTTGTCTATAAAGTCCATATAGTCCCAAGCCTTGGTAAGTATACCATCTTCTGTCAAATACTATTTATTAGCCGCATATACAAAAGTTTTACTGTTCGGTATCAAGTAGTAATTTCTACACGCCATAGAACCACCTTTAAAACTATATCCTTTACGTCTAGACTTTAATACACACAAATGCTTTCCCTATTCCTCTGCTTCTTGTACAGCATTAAAATAGTAATAGTCATAATCCCAAAAATCCGGAAAACTTACTTCGTTTATTCTTTTATAGTATTTTGTACCGTCTGCTTTAACAAATTCCTTATTAGTTATTCTCTAAATTGGGCAGTAGTTTAAATAAAAATAGTTATACCCACTAATGTAATCACCATCATTAGCGGTATAACCATTTATACATCTTCTACTTTCCTCATCCCAAAATCCGTAGTATTCCGAAGTACCTTCTGGATACTAACAATAATGCCCAGTAGCTAAATACTATAGCGCTGGGCCTCTAAATTTATCAGACTATTTGATCTTTTTATTAAAATCTACCATAAAACATCTCAGTGTTCTGTTAAAGATTAAAAATGTCATGAGGGTTATACAAGACCCCTCAAACTTGCCTACTTACGATTAGGACCTACGTGTTGACTGTATTTAGAACCAGACAGGGACTTAGGTATTTACGTTGTATGCGCGCCATACTTCAACTCTCTTCAAATGATTTTTGTGCTTCTTCTCTAGACGGATAATACTTACCACACCAACAATTAGTTTGTGTATCTGGATCATAGTAATCTACATAAGATAGCTTATTAACATAGCCTTGCTTTTCTTGTAATTCTATACTTTCCAGTCTATTTTTAAGTTCATATTTCATACAAGCGGATTTAAAGTTAAGAGCTTTAATTACAGCTTGTAATTCTGGTTCTTTAGGCAATAAGCCGTCACGCCAGTAATAACCTGTCCAAATTTCATACTGTTTCATTGTTGTTTTTATTGGTACCCCCACCAGGATTCGAACCCGGACCCGCTGGGTTAGAGCCAGCTGTGCTGCCGTTACACGCATAGGGGAATATTAAGCGGGAGAGGAAAGATTCGAACTTTCAAACCCAAGAGCTTTGTTAACGACGACTTTAGGGTGCTTCCGTCAATCTACTGCCGTATACCATTCCGCCACTCTCCCGTGCCGGGGAATGTTTGTTGTCCGTCCCCGTCGGACCTTTTGGTATTAGAACCAAGATTTAATTCTTTGCCACAATGAAGGCTTACTTGCCTTCATTATTGCTTTGTGAGCTTCATAAATATCTGCCCAAAATCTCTGTGCTCCTTGTGTAGCATCAATTGTAATATTTAGTTGCTTTTTCATATTTAGTTTCTTTTTATAACACTAAACGTGTTGTTTGTTTTTAGTTATTTATTGTTGTATTATTTAGCCAACTCATAAGGATTAACCTTAGCATCACCCTTAACTTTACCCATTGCCATTTGTTCAGCCTTAACCATTATCTTAAGAGATTCTATACTTTTAATTACATTACTAGTTGAAGCCATTCCAGCTAATAGGTCTTTGATCTTCTTTTCATCTAAAGCATCGTTAATAGATTCGATATACCATTGAGTAACAGAATCTAGTTTTCCTAGTTGAGCATCTAACATCTTAAGTATACGTGTATATTGAAATTCCTTATACTCTGATTCACATACTTTAGCTAATTCATCTAGTTCGTAGTCTGCATCGTTAAATATCTGTTCTTTTAACTTCTTTTCTCTAGTAGAAACATCCATACTATCGTAATACGGACTATTATACTTCCACATGAGTACTACATAGGTAATAATGTCTTCTTGATGCTTTTTGTCCTTTGAAGTATCATTATTATATAGATTCTTAAAGGCTGGTATGAAATATAGATCTGGGTGTATTACAACTTTACCTCCTACTATATCTACTAGGTTCATTATTTACTTTTTTCTAATTCTTGTTTGTACCATTCTCCTAGATCGTGTATAGCTGCTGGATCAGATATAACAACAACTTTTACTGTTGATTTATTATCTAACCAAGTAGTCGCAGTAAGAATGAATTCTCCTTCTTTAACGTCTATTACCTCTGTTTCTGAGATAACTTGACCGTCCTTGTTAGCTCTATAGATATTGCAATCTATATTAGTTATAGAAGGAGTTATAGAGTTAGTCTCCTCGTTAAAAGAGATTGCCTCACCATATTTAGTTATTAGTATCTTTTCCATACGCTATATCTGATTCACAATCGCAACAACATTTCTTATTAATTGCTATTTCTCTTGCTTTTTTATCAGCTTCCAGTCTCGCAATTCTTCTACGATAATAGTCCTTCAATTCTGGATTATCTATTACTATGTACTCTTTATCGTTATAGTCACCAGTAGTACTATACATTTTAAGTACCATATCGTATTGTTTTACTTCAATAGATTTCTTATTACCGTTCTTGTCAGTGATCTCCAAGATACCATCTTCTGGCATAATATAACGATAATCAATATCACTGAAGTAACCAATAGGTTCAAATTCCTCCTTCTCAAAATCTACCCTGTAGATACTACTAGAATCCTTTACTTTTGCACAATATTTTACCATAATCAATAAATTCTATAACCTAAATACTATTCTTTAATTAATCTCTTCAATATTTCCTCTGCTCTCTACATTGGTACGTTCGGGTTCACATACTCCTGGTTCGTCTTGTACTTGTGTATTATCTGCTGAAAGTTCTGAATCTCCTGCTAAAGACTCTCTATTTTTATATTTCTCTTCATATTTTACTGCCAAACGTTTGCATATATTATCTACTTCTGTAGCTCTATTTACTTCTGTATTGTTCTTGCCCTGTTCTACTATAGAAGTAGTAAGTTCATCTATCATATCATTAGTAAAGTCTTCATAAGTAATAATGCCTTCTGTAATTACTTTATCAACTGCACTATACAGTTTTTTCATTTCTTTGGAAGCTAATTCTTTGTGTTGTTCAAAGTTATCTAATTCAATCTTCCACATCATCTGACTCTCTTCTATCGTCATATCTTTTCTTTGCTTTTATTAATGTTTTATCTATGCATCCAGCTATCCAACCAACTAAGTATGCATAAGGCTCATTAGATTCTGTAAAATCTTGTGCATAACTTCCAGTAGCCTGAAATATATAATCTGCCGCATGTACAGCTTCGTGTGCTGAATCTCCTGCTACTACAAGTGATAAATTCAATATTATTACCAATATACCATAATCACCACTTATCTTATTAACTACTGGACAAGTAACAAGTACTCCTGTACCATGATCCTTTTCATCTAATAAATTATGATAACTATCTTGATTCTCTAAACTAAAGTTATTAGCCCTCATAAACTTGAAAATTCTGTCCAATCCTTCTACTTCATCTGTTACCCATAATTTTCTAGGATACACTACAGGATCATACTCATCTACTTTTGGCATCTTTCTCATATCTCTTCTTTATTTTAATCTTGCCTAAGTAAGCAAACATTACTGATTTAGGATCTAGATTAGTTATTACTTGATTGGTAAACTTAAAAGGACTATTACAAATTACTTCAACTACTTGATATGGTATATTATACTTATTACTTAGCTTAGTATATATACTCGTCTAATTTCTCATTGTAGTTAATTTTACTATAGTATTTACATTTATCAATACTATTGCCAGATACCAAAGTATTAGGTCTAATCATATTTATAATAGTAACTACTTCATCCCAATCCTTTGATGATCCTAATTTAAATGTTAATACGGCTAATTTTGAACTTTCTAATTTGTTATATTTCTTAATTGGTTCATATATAACCATATTATTTAATTTATCCGTAGTAAGTAGTTCAGTCTTTTGAGATATGATAGTATATCTGTTATATGGCAATTCTTTTTTCGTTAACTTACTCCACAGCTTGCGCATAATATTGTAATCTTTCCAGAATAATATTGAACCTGCGTCAAGCATTAGTGATCTCATTTTCATCTTTATTTACTTTTAATATTATCGTGATCTGTACTCTATCGCCTATTATCTCTGGAATTAGAGCTTTGTTCACATATACTTCATCTTCTGCTCTACCTTTAATAAGTATACCCTAACTCTTAAATTTAGATATGTATCTACTTAGATTATCAGGAGTAATACCTAAAGTACGTTTAATGTACTTTCTATTTTCAGCAGATATTACATTCTTATTAATGTTAGGGAGCTTTGGAGTGTTAATATCAAGCTCTATAAAGCATGCTAACAACTCCAATTCCCTTTTTGTTAAATCAAGTATACCGTTTAAACTCTTTAAGAATTCCGTTAGTAATTCGGCTTTAGATACCGTTTTTACTAACTTATTCATTTTTCAGTGTATCCTTAATCTTAGTTAATACTTTATTTAGATTGTAATAAACAGTTTCTGCTTCTACTTTAACACACGGTTGAACTTTACCTTCGCTATACTTGTCTATTACTTCTTTGTAATCAGCCTCATATTTATCAATCAAGGTATCAATCAGCTCTACTGTCTTATCAATAGTCTCATCTGCCTTATTATGCTGATCTTTATCAGTGGATAAGAAACCTTGTTCATAGATATCTTTTGCAGTTCTTTCATCAAGCATAGCAACTCTAAATCCATTCTCGTTTTCTTCATCCATAGTAAAAGCATTAATATCTTTATCCCAAGTAAGAATATCACCAGCTTTAAAGAAGCTGTAATCTTTTGTAAATGTGTATTGCATAATAATTAATTATTTTTTATTTAATCCTCGTATGGATAACCATATCATAAATATGCTGAGGACTACTACTATTAAATGTTCCATACGACTTACTAAACGAATAGTACTAAATAATGTTAATAGCTTTTAACATTTGTTAACAATTAATTGATATATAAAAAGAAAGCCCGACCTAAGTCGAGCTCTCAATGCCTTTCAGCAGGTTAAAAAATATGTTATGTATAAACTTAAATTCAATTACTTAACGGCAACAATGTCATAAGGTTTCACTAATTGTGTATCTTTTAGTAGATCAAAATACATTGCAAATTTCTTATTATAAGCAACTGTATCACCTACTTTAAACTTAATGTCTGTTAAGTGTGATGGAATCTGCAATACGATACCTGTAGCCCAATCAGATTCTACCTCTTTAGTTTCAGTTTTAGTATCATACTCATTAAATCCATCTTCACTTACTTTACCATTAGGTATTTGTTCTGTAAACTCCTTAGTAACCATAATAGCAGGAAGTGGTTTAACTAACACATCCTTCAGCATATTCCACTTAATGCCATTAACTACTGTTTCTAGTACTTTATCTTCCATATTCTTTTTTTACTTAGTTTCTACTTATAACGTATTATTTGTTACTTGGTTCTACCTTAACCAATATATTTCCTCCATTAGATGTACAAAATGTTATTGCTCTCTATGGGCACTTTTTATTTTCAAATTCGCAACCTTCACAAGAACCTCCTCTTGCTGGTTCTACATAATAAGATATTCCTGCTATATCAACTGGAGTACGTTCTTTAATTATCTCTGCTAGTTCTGGATCGTATATTGTCATAATGCTATTTCTCTATCAATCCACGGATTAAAGTCTTCTTCAATTGGTGGATTTTCTTCATGTTTTATTTTCATTTTACTTCTCTTAGTATGTAACCTTGTATACAGTATTGTGTTACTTCTTTAGTACATTTACCTTTACCTACTAAAGAACAACCACTACAACCTAATGTACTTCTTTCAGGTGCTAAGAAGTATCTCTTATTATCATAATTTATGTACTTACCTGAGTAAGCTATACTATTATTTACTTTATGCATATTAACAATCTTATACTATTACTTAACTAATAATCTAAAGTAAGAGTAATTATTACATACCAACTATTAACTTACTGCTTTACTTTAGATATAGTATGTATTACTATCCCCCTTACCCCCATATAAACGGGTATATGTCTTATTAGTTACCATCTGTTTAACAAAGTTTATGAAAGTTTAACAAATTTTAAGTAAAAAATATTAACAAATTATGGCTGCTTATATAAGTGATAGTAAAAATATTTTACAAAAAAATTATGAAAAAAATTTTAATTACTAAAAAAATATTAGAGGTTTAAATTTAGTAGAGAGGTTGTGCGTGTGAGAATCTGCACCAGAATCACTCCCCGATATATGGATACGGAGGAGATACCCCCACACGTTTTACGTTGAAACGGTGGTTTAAGGTATCTAAATTTTCAAATGAAATGTCAAATTACAAGTATGCAAGATTATGACGTTGATAACGGTTTTAATGACATTAACGTATGTTTCTTAATTACCGCTACGCCAATCGCTACGAATGAAACAGAAATCAGTGATGAAGACCTAAACCGCATGTTATTAGAGGGTGGTGATATTAGCGAGCTTAACAATACTTCTAATATATCGCCTTTTCGCACTGTATTGTTCCCTAATTCTGTTAAGATTATGAACGCATTTATTAAATTAATAGATGATAACGAAGAACGGAAAGACAAAGGGGAAAAGCCTATCTATCCTACTATTAATTTAAACAGATTCGAGAAGCCTACCCCTGAGCCGTATTTCAGGCGTTACGTAAATGACGGAGAAGGAGTAAAAGCCGGCGATTGGATTATAGCAGAAAAAGACGATGAGACATTACCTAACGACCCTATGAAAAGAAAGGTATTTAGGTCTATTTGGGTAACTTCTATCTGTAAAACTGAAAACGGTATAGACATACCTACGGAAAACGTAGTAAGGAAAGCCGCTAGAGCGTACACAAATGGACTAACTACGGATGCGGGCGCGGGGAAAATGATTTGCCCGTGTGCGGAACAATTAGAACTAGAAAACCGAAAATCACAGGCAAACAAGCCAAAACGGAACGACCAAACAGGCGGAGACGAGTTGTTAACTAATGAGTTTGAAGAAACAAAAAACAAAACACGTAGAAGAAACCGTTAAAAAATAGCATGAGGGCGTAAGCCCTCAGCTATGTTCACACTCTGCAGCAATAGTTTAAGATAGTCAAATTTCTTTAAATATAAAATCATGAGTAAGTTTTACGCAGTTGCTTTTTTCTATTCAGCACAAGAAATAGGTATTGATGCTGATGCAATAACAGAACCGTTTGTGTATCATTGCACAGTAACATTTAATAATAAAACAGATCAATTAAACTGTTACGCGAATACGATGTGTCCTGCCTCTCAACTCTTAGAAGCCAATACAGAAAAGGAATTAAAGGAAAAAATTCAAAAATTACGTGATAATTTTAGAAATAATGAATGGTTAGAAAAAAATATCTATCCATATCTTTAATTAACGCATTTCATTTTGAAAACTCCATATTGGCAGGCTAGTCCGCGCCCTAAAAGGACATCGTGGCAATATTATGTATGCGTAGATAAATACATAATTACGAGCCGAACCGAGCTCATGTCATGTACTATCTACGTAGTTGCTTATAAAGCATGATAAATAATAATATTAATCAATAATTTATTATAAAATGGAGAATACAAGAATTATACTCTATGTTGGAATTGCCTATCATTTAATTTGTTCATTCTTTGTAGGAGTAATTATAGAACAAACTAAATATATAGGAAGTTTTGGAAAATATGCCTTAGTTTTATGCATAGCAATTGGTATGTGGCATAGCATACTATTATGGTTACGTTGTTTAGACGAAAAAGATTAACTAAAAATTATACAGTTATGACAGACAAAATAATTTGGTTAGATGGACATGTAACAACAATCAGCAGTGAAGAAGCTTTCAGAAAACAATATGAGTTCGTAGATGAATATAGTAATGAATGGCGAATGAAAATAGGTGATTCTGAATTTGCTTGGCACGGTAATTGTTGGATGGAACTATAATTAAACAGAGAGCCACAAATAAAAAACTCAATAACTTCCCAAGACATTGAGAGCACCAGTTTCTTATGAGAGATAATGACAATGTTACTTGCAGGTTTATATAACCGAGAGATAATGAGTATACTTGTTGCAATAAGTTTTAGGTGTAAAATGCAAGAGATTTTCTGAAAAATTAAACTAATAATTACACGGTCTGTGAAGATAGTGTAATTTCACGTATATTATTACTTTTAATGCTACCCAAAGGTCGTGACAAGTCGATAAAACGCAGAGTCAAAAGTAATTAATTATTATTTATCTTTTAATTTATATGCACAGTAAGTTATTGATATTTAATAGTTAATAATCCACGTGGAAAGAGTTCACAGTTAGGTTCACTGTGATGTGCAACTCTTTAGAGCAACTAATCCTAAGCAAGCAGAGAGAACTTACTTAGCCATAAGAGAAGGTAGAGATGGCGCTTGACAGTCTGATACTAACTGAACAATAAGTATCATTTATAAATAGTTCTATCTCATAAGAGGTAATGCGTAAGTTGTCGCACATGTTAACTATGACAGTGCGGAACATAAAAAAAGAGAAATAGTTGAGGCCTTCCTTGAGCAAGAAGTAACCAATAAAAAGTCTCAGACTAAAGTAAGAGAATAGCATAGTTAGTATAAATCAACTATAATGCACTTACTTTAGTTTAATTTTTATTTGATTACTAACTAAAACATTATATATATGAACTCAATTCAGAAATACGTACTTAACAGTTTATTTGCACGTAATCAAATAACTGAAGAAAAACTAGCTCAAGCGTTAGATACATTTTCTAATGAATCAGCTATTAACACATTTTTATCTGTTTTAATAACAGGTACAATTGACACTATAGAGACAATGATACATATTACAGGTGAAATGCAAGCCAAATTACATGTAATAAGAGTAATAAAAGAAATATTTGATTTAGATTTAAAAACAGCTAAAGATATAGTAGATGCATATCTTAAAGAAGATAACTTAATATTTCCTGCAAGATTATTATATGAGAATAGAACGTTTACATTAAACGCCGAAAGAATAAAAACTAAATTCTTTAATTACGGCTATACTTTTAGTATATATAATAGATCAAAGTAAAATTGTCCTCACCTCTAAACTCCGAACTACTACATGTAAAATCCGATCCTAATAAGGTATTGTAGTAGTTTTCTCTATCAATAAATACAACCTCATCGCGGTGATAGAGTCTAGTAACATGTTAAAAAACAAATCTTCCTAGTTTGCATGTGAAGCTAATGTATTTAGATTATTTAAGAGTATTAACCAAAAGAATAAACATATGAATATAACTGATTATGAAAAACTCTATTTCACACAGTATAATCATTGTATACAGTATTTTAGACATATGAATATAAGTAACAAAGACTTATATAGTTTAATAACTGAAAGCAATGAATTATTATCTTACGTATTTCCTAATAATTTAGTTTCATTACCACCTTATCTATTAATGTTAGCTTATAGAGATGCTTTAATTGATACACTAGATGAGAAATATGATAACATCAACTAATGATAATATTCCAAATTTTATTAATCATTGCAACAATAGTAATAGTAATACTTACTATATACAATTGCGTAAAACTATGGGAGGAGATTAACAAATGACAGTACGAGTAGTAAAGCACAAAAGCGTATTAAATACTATCAGTAATTTCCTATGTGTATTCATTCTATGTGCAGTTATTATTGCGGCTATTATTGGTCCTTTTAGAAAGGAAGATAAAGTTAAAATATATAACTTTGTAGAATTACAAATGCGGTTTAAGCATTATATGTTAATTGATAAACTTCAAGAAGATAATCAATACATATTTTACTTAGTAAATCCAGTTACAAAACAAGAATATAAAGTAAGTGTTACAGAAGCTTTATACTGTAATATATACTTTGTAGGTGATACTATTAAATAATTTATTAACAAAAAAACATTATCAAAAATGAAAAAGAAAAGTTTTTATCTAACAGAAGCTGGTACAGGAAGACAAATGCTTGTTACTCCATGTAGTTTTGATTACGCAGTAACTCCTACTGAAAATGAAGTGAATGGAGATGATTTAGATCCTTGGGAAAGTATTAATGAAATACCAAGAGGAACAAACTCAATAGTATGTTTGTGTGGAGAAACATTCTATGTAACTGAGAAATTATCAGATATCGCTTATCAAATCGACAATATGGAGGATTAAAACATGGAAGACAATCAGTATCCAACTGTAAGAAAACCATCAAATAAATCTTTTTGGTGGATTATAGTAGCTATTGTAGTAATCATCGCTACTAATGTAATTGTTTTCGTAAAGCACGATTCAATTAACAAAGTTGTTGAGAGTAAAATCAATCAACAGAAAACAGAGCTAGTATGCTCAGATACTGCAAACGTAGAAAAACCTGTATTAACAATACAAGAAGTTCTAAGTTTTAGAGAAGACGTAAAAGAAGGTATGCGTATAGATAGTATATTTTTATCAATGCCTGAACCGATTCTAATAGATATTCTTATGACACATGGTACATCTTTGTCTAATAGTGACATAGTTTATATATATGAATCGAACAAATCGCATTATAATAGTATTAAAACCGGCGCAGACATTCAAAAGAATTTTATCAATAGTGTCTCTAAAAATGATTCCGTGAGGAATCCTCGAGATTCTCTAAAGCGTTAGAGAAGAAGTAATGTCTGGTAAACAGACCATATGCTAATTCGACTTTAATAAATGTATGTTAAACAGATTTGGTTAGCCTACTTGTGAAAGTAGGCTAGTCTTCAGAAGATGACAAGCCTGTGGGGCGTAAATAGATATGTCTTGTCAAAAGAATTAGGCCTACATAATTCGATTGAGTCCAAGGTGTAGGAACATATCTATGATCGTGCGGACGTAAAAATCAGGTAGGTTGATAAGAATAGATTAATAGTGTCTGTTCTGCTATTCCTTAATTATATGTCACGGTAATTTAAAATAAGTGAGTACTATTTTTTATATTGTAAACTATCTGACGTTAACAAATGTACAAAATCGTTCTGTCTTATAGCACTGTAAGACCTATATACGCTAAAAATTCTACTGTAGTGCTGCAGTAGACGTCGTCAAAATTATTAACTAACAATTAAAGCTTATGTAACAAAAATGAAAAGGAATCCAAAACGGTATGTCACGACCGTAACACAAAACAGTGACCATTTTCTAGCTATCCTTTTAGGATTGAAATCTATACTTGGGATGTCATTAGCTGAAGCTAAACCTATAGCTAAAACAAAACCAGGTACGAAGGTAAATTTAGTACCTTATTTTGAGATTAAATCAGACTTATCTACTGATGAAATAATAGCCCAGTTAGATGAGTATGAAATAGAAGTAACAATAATTAATCAATAATTATCATGGAAGCAATAGTAATTGTATTTTCAGGCGAATATTTGCCAAATCAACAAGAAGTTGTAGTAGATAAAATAGCAAGAGCTATTCAGCAACACACTACAGCTGAAGGAGTCGATTCTTTAAGTATATCTATTATTGATAACGAAAGTATAGCTAAGATTTTAGCAATGCAAAGTATCAAGAAAGAGAGCGTTAAAGTTACGCTCAGTAGTCTTCTAAATGATTTCTGCAGCAAAATTATTAGTGTAGTAGGAGATCCTACAAATTTCAGCAATGAAAGCACTTATAAAGTAGAATTTGCAAAAAGAATTCTAAACGATGCAGAACTCCGGCAGCATAATACAGATGTATTAAAGTACTTAATTACTACGAATAAAATACATCCTGTATACAAAAACATTTTGAATGATTATCACCTTTCAAATATACCTATGTACTTGAAAGAGATTAATACTATTTTAAATTTGTTTTAATTATGGCTGATAAGGAGAAAGAAGTAAAGAAAGCGGATTATAAAAAGCGTCCGAAACACAAGAAAATGGAACCTTATAATCGTAAAAAAGCATGGAAATAAGTTCAACTTCTAACGAATGTCCTACACAAGATAATATTATCAACTGTAGTGAATGTGATCTTGAGTGTAAACTCAGAATGGCAACGAACAACAAGCAAGAGGTTCCGCCAGAGCCTCTACCCGCTGTTATATATTACTAATTAAATTGTTAGTATGGTGGATTCCAATCAGCCCAAAGAACTGCAAATATACCAAAACCCTAATACACATAAAGTGTAACGGCTATTCAACGGCAATCTATAAGTCTATAGATAAAGGGAGAGAAGGATAGGGGTTATCTGTGAAATAAGAGATATGAATACACAGAGCAGTTCTTTTTTAATTCTAAAACCAAAATTATCAAAAATATGGGACAAAAAAGAATTATCTCAGAAATGAGAAAGAGAGGTGTGTCAGAAAAAATAATTCAAGGACGCATTAACGCTCACAAAGCTAAAGTAGAAGCTAATATAGCTCGTGAGATTATCTATTTACAGCTTATTCGTGAAGATAACTGGAAAAGAGAACAAGCATATGAGAATCGTAAACTTGTTAAAGCAGGAAAACGTGAATCATGTAAACAACGCAAGAGATATCTTCGTAAAGAATATCTTGTTAGTAAAAACAAATAAATATCAAATTTATGGCTAAAAAGGAGTATACCTTATGAAAATGAGATATTACCACAAAAAGAAAGCTGTTAAAACAGCTATTAAACTATTAGGTGTAGAATCCTATATGTTACAAAAGAAAAAACGTAGAATTGAACAGGCTAATAATAGTAGTATTAAATTCGAAAATAGATTGAAAAATCTAGGAGTTAATTAATATAGTATCAACTTTAAAACATTATCACAATGGCAGAAGAAAAAGACAAAAAAGTAGTAGATTTACTAAACATCAATGAAGAGAACATTGAAGAAGTAATTAACAGTGGAGCAGAAGTAACGAAAGAAATTGCTGAAGCATCTGCTAAGAAGATCGCAGAAAAGCGTAAGGAAGAAATGACTGAACGCTTAGTTAATGCAACTTTGAAGAGTGAATACACTCGTAAATCTTCATATCTAAGCATGAAGAAGACAAAGAAAGAGATGGAGATCAAAAAGAATTACTTGAAGAAGTTCTCAGAAAAAGATGACAAACTTCGTAACGGAGGCATTTCCCTGGAAGACTACGAAAAGGAATGTAAGCAGATCTACAAAGATGCTAACAATCTTATTCGTGAAGTCGGCGAATGGTATGATTCACAGCTTGATAAGCTGTTAAATCAGTACCCGGAAGCTCGTTACAGTTGGAGATACGACTCATTTAAGTTGTAATTCCACGCATCGTCCACCTAAAGTACTCTAGCAGTAGTAATACTGACTACATAGTCTAAGGCTTAAGTTAAATTGCTAAATTGACAGCTCCGTGTTAGCGTTTATCGTTTAGTAAACTTAGTTGTGAATTAACACATATACAAGCAAGTGTAAGGCATAGTAATATGACCGATACCGAAGTAGGACAGTATGACAACGTGCCACTGATCATGTGCCTAAGATCATGAGGATGTATATATAAATTGCGCAATATATAAATACAAATTCTATACTCTTTGAGTATATTATGCAATAGCATTCTTATGATATCAAAATCGGCATTTGGAATTGTGCGATGCTAGACATCATGCCGTATAGAGGCTAAGGTATTCTATACTTCCAAGATAAGTTATCAAGGCATTAAAAAATAATTTAAAAGACCAAAGGCTATGTAGGTTTGGTCACCTACATAGCCACAATTGACTGTTAGGTCTATGAATCAGTTGTAAGACGAGGGTTCGAATCCCTCATGCTCCACTTAGCTTCTCCGGCGACTACTTTATAATAAAGGGGCATTATGGTTTTGATTGCAACAATGTGAAGTAGAATAGGTCAATAATGCGAATAACTGGCAATACAAGTTATGTAACGGATTATACGCGCCTAGTGGCGTGAGATAATCTAAACGGCTAAGCTAAATGTCGTAAAAAGCCCGGTTGTAACTAGCCGGTAGTTAAGTCTACTTTAAAAATTAGTGAGGTTAAGCATATCAGGCTAGATCAGATATAAGAGCTGTAGAGGGTTCGAATCCCTCTAATGCTACAATTAAATTAAGTTTAATCAATAAATTAATTTGAAATGGGGTTAATGAATTTTATTAGGCAAAATCTTCCAGAATCATGGGAGAAAGCTGCAACTGAACTTCGAATGAAAAATGAATTAGTCATTCGTCTTCATGCCAATGTACCACGTATTTATAAAAATAAATACCATTACAAGGAAGGCATGCGTTATATTAGGTCTGTATTTCGGACATCTGCGGATAAACTTATTTACTACGTAGAAGCAACAGATATCGACGTAGATAAATGGAATGAACTTGCTAACAAAATTAAAGAAAAAGAATATCAATGCGCGTAGTACCTTGGTGGGTTTGGTTTGATTCCAAATCAGAAGAAAGAGAGTTCAAGAAAATATTGAATAACTCTCAAACAGATATTGAAGCAATAGGTAATATCATAGAAAAGTATCCTAATCTTACTATGGACCAAGCTTCAGGTTTAGTAGAGAACTTTAAAAAAGAAATTAATAAAAATCATGAAAATAAATGAGCCCGGTGTTTATCAAATTGTAGGAAGTGAAATTGAACTTCTTGCAATAGTAGTAGGAGAAAAGCCTTATTTAAGGATAACTTCTGCAATTATTATGAATAGTGCGTATCAAGATGCTAAGTTCAAGAAAGTAAAAGAGGAATCTTTTGAGATACAACATATATATAATCATCCTGATGAATATGTATATTTCCCTTATGAAGGTTCTGAAGTATGTCAACTACCGGTTAAAGATCGTTCAACTCGTAGTTGTAAGATGCCTATCATTACTGATGATATGTATAACGAATTTGAAAGAAGATATATTAGTGATACTTCTATTCCAGGTCGTGGTGCATTAAACACTAAGATTTATATTATGGATAGAACTGGTTGGACTGCTGCACAAGCACAATTAGTTATTTGTAAAATCGCTAAGAAGGTTAAAAACATAGTTATTAACCTAAAAGAAGAATATCAATGGTAACCTGTTTATCTAACAAAGTATATACTCCATGGGGTAAACAGTATAGTTCAATGAACTGGAGAGAAGATTGGAACATATTTATAAGACTAGCTGAAAAAGAAGTAACATCTAAGTCTTTTAAAGAAACAAAATCCATTAATCATATCATTTATTGGTTTGATACAGAAATACTCCAGAAAATACACGTAGATAAGAAAGTAACACTAGATGTTCGCATTCGAATAGTATGTGGTATGGTAAATAAAATTTCATATCAAACTATGTCACGTGAACTAAAACAAAACTTCATGGAATGTATTTGGGATGCTTATCAAAAGTTCTCAAAAGACTACATAGATTATCACTGTAGATACATTTTAGGGTTACCATTTTAAGGGTATAGGGCTTTGATCGGCCCTATACTCACACATAAAAGCCCGTAATTATGACAGATATAGAAAAACAACAAGTTTTCGATCTGATCAAACAGGCGAAAGAAGGTAAACAATCTGCCTTCACAAAGCTTTATGAAAAATTTAGTAGAGTTATTTATAATACAATCTATTATATTGTAAATAATAAAGATGTAGCAGATGATTTATTATCTGTTACTTTTACTAAAGCTTTCAGTAAGCTAGATAGCTATGTTAATAATATTTCGTTTGAAATGTGGTTAAAAACAATAGCAATCAATAGTAGTATAGATTATATTAGACATACTAAAAAGGAAAAAGCGAACTATTGGATCGACGATGATACCAACTTTCTGCAGTTGAATGATTCGGCCAGTTATTCACCTGAAGAAGATTTTATCTTCGCAGAAAAAAGTGTAAGTCTAGAAAATGCCTTGTCGCGACTTCGTTGGAAGTATAGAAATATAATTGAGCTACGTTCGATACAGAATCTGTCTTACAAACAGATATCTGAACAACTTGGACTCTCAGAGTCACAGGTTAAATCTCGGCTTAACAAAGCACGAGAAAAATTAAAAGAGTTATTAACAGATTAAATTTACTAATTATGACAGCAACATGGATTTTAGTATTACTCTTTATTGGAGCAATTACTGCGCGTTTATTACGCTCAACTAAAATGTGGTGGATTCTTTTATCTACTATCATGGCTGGTCTATTAGTAGGTATGTTGAGTAAAGAAGCTGTAAATCATTTTTCTAAGAATAATGATATAGCTTCTATTACTCAACCAATTAGCACCGTAGATAACATGGATATGGAGTGCACGTTACCAGTAGTTTTTGTGACAGAAACTACAAGCCAGTCAGGAGTAACGAGTTACATTACATATTCAGATGAACTGTTATCAGACGCACTAGTTGGTAATCATACTACTAAGGGAAGAGACTCGCCAGATTATGAGGATGATAGTTGAACCTCTATAAATATCCTATCAAAAAAAATTCACCTAGTATTTAACAATTTAAAACATTATCAAAGATGTCTAAGAAAAACAAAGTAGCTCAAGCAGCTGCAAGTACAGCAGCAAAACCTGCTGAAACAGCTAAAGCAGAAAATACTGCTAAAGTAACAACTGAGAAAGATAACAAGAGTAACGTAACTACGGATAAAACAGCTTCTACTCAGACTAAAACTGAGAAGAAACAGGATTCTAAGGCTAAAGTAGATAAGCAGTCCACCCAAAAAGAGACTGTACAGCCAAAACCTAAGAAGGATAAAACTCCTGTAGTTATTGCTGAAGAAGTAGATGAAACTAAGACTCTAGGAAACAAGATAGGTGTTCCTATCTCTAGTACTAGTATGGAAGCTATTAAACGCTCTTCTACTGATGCTAAAGCACAGTTAGTAACCTATGGTTATAATCGCTTTATCAATAATGAAAAGTTCAAAGAAGAATGTCCGGAAGCTTGGAAGAATACAGCACAAGTATGTGATGTAGTATGGCTTCTTGCTATGGTAGATATTCGTAATGAAGTCGCAGCTCTAAAAGCAGGCGGTCAAGTAGTTGCGAAGATACCTGAAGACCAGCTTATGCCTTTGAACGAAGTAGCAGAAATGCTCGGTATTACTCTTGCTGCACCAAAAGCTCTTATAGGGCCTAACGGTGAGAAGCAACTTGCTATTGACTTCAACAGTCCTGAAACTCATATTCCAGAAGCACTTAATGAAGGTGCAAAACCAATAGGAACTGTAAAAGATCCTGAACTGGATTATGACAAAGTTGGATCAGATCATACTTTGATTTGTGAAGCTTTAGACTATATGTTGCATGTTGATCGCAACTTAGTTATTTCTCTTGTAAAAACAATCGAATGGTATCAAGGATTGTGTATGCACAATGCCACATCTGCAGACGAAAAGATTGAAATTGATAACAAACCAGTAAATGAATGGATTGAAGAAATCTTTGGACTTGTTCCACCTACCGGTTTGTTAAAAGGACTTGGACGCTCAGTATATTTATATACTAAGAAAGAAGGTTCTCCAATTTCTGCACATTGTCTGTTACGTGGTCAATTGCCGAACTGGTCAGATGATGACATAGCTCGTGTATTAAAAGTGCTTATCCAAGAAAACTTCCGTTACAGCCTTGAAGATAAGGTTGATGCAAATGGAAATGTGATTCAGACAGCTAAACCTTCTCCTACAGAAGATAAAGCTATTCAGTCTGTAATCGGTAATCTTGGTGTACAGTATGTAGATCAGTTGATGAATGATCTCTCTTTATCTGTTCCTGAAAATGCTACAGATGAACAATTAACAGAGATTGACGATAAACGTAAAGCTGCTCGCAAGATTATTAGTCTTGTACGTGCCAACATTTATCCGGGTAAGATCCAGCCTAATACAGAGCAATTACGCTTTGCAGTAGGTAAGATTATTAATACCTATCGTCAACCGATGGATAAGTTACCTGAATTTGAAGGTGATTATCCAAAATTAGTAGGAGAATATCCTGCTCCGGCTCCTGCAGAAGATAAAAAAGAATCAGTTGAAAAAAAAAGCTGAGTCTGACTTCTAAGTGGAATATTGTACAACGTCTGAAAAAACTATTCTCTAATTCGTAATCAATATGAATGGAAGAATCATGTCAACTGCTATTTTATTTGTTGCTAGCGTACTCGTTGGCTATAATTTAATAGGCACAGTTGAGCCAATCCAGGCACAGCAGCCTGTAGTACCTTCATACTTAGAGTTAATGTCTATGATGCATTCTAATTCTAAGAAAGAAGAATCGTCTGTGAGTAAAGTAGATACTATTACAGTAAGCTACGATGTGAACACTCAAGAAGTATCTGTAAAAGGAACAACAGACGCAATTGTGAATGTAACAACTACTGGTGAATTAAAACCAGTAGTTAAGTGGAGAACTAAAGTAAAAGAAGTAAACACAGGATTTCCAAAGGTACGTAGTGTAGCTAATCTACCAGAGGATGTAAAACCACTTTCACCTTTTACTAAAGAGTCTCAAAATGAGCAAGAATAATCTTATTATGCTTAATAGTATGATGCGTCTATCCCGTATCTTACGAAATTGCAAAGATGCAAGGCGTAGTTTAGATTTAGTGATAGATCAAACCAGCTACTTTATTGTAGCTGGTGAGAGCTCTAATATGATACAAGTACAAGCGCAAGCTAGTACTAGTAACATATTATTTGTTGAACAGTACTTACGTTCGTCTGTAAGTAAAATTTGTGCTAGTTTGGATGGTTTTGATCCAGGAAAAATGGATCCAGTTGATTATATCAGTAGTAGTGATATAAAAGACGGCATAGTAGATATATGCAGAGGTAAGAAAATAGTTGCAAATATTAACTTATCTTCTGGAAAAATAATTCCTTTATCACCAGAACTAGAAAATACAGGAGAAGATAAATCCTCAGCGGAAAAAAGTTAATGATAATAGCCGCATTATAAATACTATAATTATATCATAGTTCGAGAGGAGTAAAACTATAGCGTCAATCACTCCGGTAGAGTACATTGCAGTATCTAAAATAAGATAACACGCGCTACGTCAGGGAGTTTGTGTTCATTTACGCATAGCCCGAAAAAGACAGAATCCGAGAATATGTATACCGCTATCACGGTTGAGATAACAAAAAGTAGGATAATAACTTATATAATTGAAAACTATATAAGAAAGAAGGAGAGAGTGAGTAACCTTCGTATTAGTAATGAGAACCGTCTGGTGATTATTTAATATAAAGACTCATAGTTTAAGAGAAGACACACTGAACTATAAACAACTCAAAAGGAACGAAATCCTAATATCCGTATGCACTATCAAGATGTGACTCAAAAAGGGATATAAACACGATGATGAAATAAGAACAATACGGTTCTTAGGCTAATCCCTTTGGAAAGGAACGCCGAATAATTTAAAGACTGACTAACGTCTCAGCGGGCTCCAACCTCGCTTAACAAAAGCGCAATTATGCGTCCTGAATGGAAAAATAAGCTAACTCTAGTGTTTTTACGATAATTGGTTCGTAATATAAAGGGAGGAAAATACTGATACTAATGTAAGGATAACCGTGTTATGGTACATACTTATACAAAGTAAGGATATGAAAGCTGGACATGCAATGATCCGGAGAGTGATACTATGCAGATCTATAATCCGATTGATTACCAGGGAGCAGGAGCCAATCCTGTGCGCTACCGTAACTAGCGTGCTGCAAAAGAACTTACGTATAAGGAATGAGGTATATGAGATTGATACCATCTTTCAAGTCTAAAGTGACTCACGTGCTTAGTCGTTCGTGTGAGTATAATTGAATGATGAATGACTGAACCCAGAGTGTTCAAGCGGTTTGAGGGCGCAATAACCCTGATTCTAGTTGTCACATACCTTTAGCAAGTATGATTATGGCATAAAATATTTAATTAAGGAGAAACTTACACTCCTCCTAAAAAATAGCAGAGCTTATACCTTTTAAGATATGTAAAGGTGCATTAGTAGATTATCACACTCACTCCAGAGTAGGAGATATTGCTAATGGTCAAGAAAAACTAAATTAATCAAGTAAAATTTTGAGTTGCTATGAGGTTAGAATCTCATAACCATATATAAAGTGTTTAGTAATAGATGATATTACTTTACTTAGTTGAAAGATTAATGCTGAGGAAGCCAGCCTAGTTAAATGTGCTTTCAATTGTTTAACAAGATCCTTAATACTCGGCTGTGTATTAAGCTAAATGGGAAGTTCAATGATAGTACAGAGATAGCAAACTACTGTTGTAAAGTAGTCAGATAAGGAGTACGAGTCACCCCGACTGCCAACCGTTATCGCTGACAATGACACTCCTAAAATACTTATCGCAAATAAGTATGTAAAGAGAACGCTGATTCGTTATTAACCTGCACTCCATTCACCCTGTCTCGGTAGAATAAAGGGAGTAGTACACTTAATAGCAATAGCAGTTAAGCATGCAAGGAGACGATGATAGGTGGAAATCCTAGTATTCGCGCAGTATAAACAAAAAATCCTGGAAATGGTCAAGTGGGTCATGCTATAAGCAATGAGCTTGTGAGTTGGTAACGTTAGATAAACGACCTTCAATCGCGTAGATTGTCGTAATCCGGAAATACTAATAGGCTGAAAAGATGCCATTGACTTAGTTTTTTATATTGCATCTAATCGCATTATAAAATAACGGTGAGAGGTGCGTTAAACATCGAAAAAGTTGAATTTTAACCGTCGAAACGGGACGATAAATATGTTAGTATTTGTCATATTTTTCAGAGATTTTATCAGAAGATATTTTCAAATAAATTAGCATTTATTCTATTAAAACTTAGTAGATTATGTGATTGAATTCACCATTACCATCATATTGTAATGCTATAAATAATCGAACAGTAGAGAGCATTAAAATTATTATTAACTTAAAATAAAAATGATCCGTATTGGTATATCAAGTACGGAATCAAGAAGGGAACTTTTTATGGATAATTTAAATCAAAACGGCGGCCCATGTACAAGTACAGTAGCTGCTCAAATTATGGCACAGAACCGGCAACTTGCTCAGAAATATTATGGACCGTTGTTCGGTAAACAGATTTTTACAATAGTAGCTGTTAATCCGGATCCGAAGTGGAAGGAAAACACTATGAACGGTATCAATGACTTCCGTTTCGAAATCAAAGGCTATATCATCAAAGCAATTGATGTTATGAGCGTTTGTATTGTACCGAAAGACTTGGATCAACGGCCGAAGATTGGTATCAACGTTGGCATCGAAGGCGTTGAACCGATGATGTTTGAAATTGCTGAGCCGGATTTCAGTAAAGCAACTCGTGAAGCTGTTACTGAAGCTATTGAACGGCTTGGTAAACCCGGTAGCAAGCCGATGTTCTTCTCCGCAGAAGATTTACCAAATCTTGATAAGTTAGTAGAGGTTGCCAATGCCGGTAGTATTGCTGCTTATGAGGACATGGCACGTAAGTGTATGAACTTGTCTAAGACAGTACGTGGTTATAGTGAAAGTAACCGACGGATCTACACTAACTATATGCGTGAGTGTGGTATAAACTCTAGTGAAATTGAAGTAAATGTTCACATTGAAAAAACTGAGTAACAGATATGAACGGAAAATTATCACCTTCTCGGGTTGATATTTTACGTATGCTAATTATTTATGAACCTGCAATATTAGCAAAAGTTAAGATTTTGAATGGGAAATCTAACGAACGTCCTAAAACAGTTGAAGTAATGGAGAATGGACAGGTTATCCTTTACTATGGCTCAGGACCTAAATGGTTGCAAAAGTTCTTTAATGCTTATGGACTGGTAAGCATTACCGATATTGCTATCGAATTAGCAGACACTATGTCTGGTACTGGAGAAGCTAGAAACGAAGAAGCTTTCTATGGCATAATGAGTGCTGTACTTAAGGAAGCAAAAGATAATAAGGATCTTGATTGCATTGTAGATATTTTATTTGATAGTGTAAGAAATAGTTCGAACGGAGAGCTACATTCTAAATATATTAATGAAAAATATTTACAGAAATATGTAAAAGAGAAAAAAGTACGTGACCGCTCTGTAGGTATTTCCGAGACTGGAAATGAAACCTATATCGGTATTAGAACCAGTGATGGACGGATTCTTCCGTGCTATTTTGGTAAAGAAATTAAAATTGTTAATCGTGAAATGTAGTGCTGAATTGGGCACTTCACTTTAGCATCTATTTTATAGTACTGAATGGGGTACTATTACAAAATAGAGACTGCTGAATTGGGCAGTTCTCTAACTCCATGCATTAGCTTAGTGATAGAGCGCTCGTAAGAGAGACGGCAGTTTGAGCCTGTCATGCATGACTAACTAGTAGACGTAATTTGGTCGAGTATTAACTTAAAACAAATCACTTGAATATGAAATCAATTACATCTATATATGCAAAAGAACGTATTAAATCACTTAGTAATGATATAACTAAGTATTGGACGATCATTAAAAATGAGAATATTATTCCAAAAGAAGCAACACGTAATTATGATCTTAAGACTATGATTACAAAGATACAAGAGATGGCTGAAGAACGTCTTCTAATGAAATTGTATCTACAGTGTATTAATATGGGATATAAGAAATTCTCAGAACTATCGAAAGATAACAATTACATTACAATATTCACACTTTCAGAGAAAAACGAACAATTGTTTCACTTAAGTAAAATTAAAACTATTGATCCAAAACTAAAACGTGCGAAAGGTAAGAAAGCATTAAAATATACAGAAGAACTTACTTCTGCATATATTACAAATCTGAAGAATAAGCTACAGCTTGAGATTAATAAGTTAGATAAGGACCTAACTGATTTCAATGAAAGTGCAGAACTCGATATTGAATCTGCACCAATTAGCTTAGCAGCTTAATTAACGTGAGCCTTCGGGCTCACTAGTTATTAATTTCTAAATTATCAAAAATTATGAAAAAGAATTTATCAGGTAAACATAAAGATCACAAAGGAAAGAAATTATCGAAAACTAACCGTTCTAAATTACGTAGATCTAAGAAAATAGAAGTAGTATTTAGAAGACCGGGTCCATCTCCTTATATTACAAAAGACGAGAATGGGAAAGTAACAATAACCAATATAGTAGGTAAAATTAAGCAAAAGAGTTATACTACAGAAGTAGGAAAGAACTCTCGCCAAGAAAATAAAACCGCTAAACAAGCTAAAAAAGATCGTATTAAACAGATCTTAGCTAGTATTGGATTTGAACCTACTGTTCATTATACGAGAAAAGAAAAGAAGAAATTTACTCGTGTTATAAAGAAACAGCTATTTGTTCAACCAAAAGAAGTTACTCTTACTAAAGCAGATATCAAAGCTAGAATTGCAGTTGAAAAACAACAAAAGAAGGAAATATTCGAAAGTAGACGTTATATGTCTCCATTCGGTAAGAAAAATATTCAGAAAGGATTTGTAGCCTCTGAACTTGCTGTAAAAGAGCCTAAAGAGCAAAGAACCTTCAGATATACAATTCAAAGAAGAAGTGATGATAATCCGCTAAAAGACGTAGATTTCCTTACTGATTATTTCGATGCAGAAACTAGAGAAGAAGCTAAGAAAAAAGCATCCGAAATAGCAAAAAAGAAATATTCTAAGGATGAGAAATTTACTGGTATCCGTATAACAGATAGTAAAGATAATAATATTATTTGTTATCCAAAATCAACGCTGCTTGCAGCATAAGTTTAACTATTAATATTATCAAGATATGAAAATGGATAAAAACAGAAAAGAAGAATATAAAATAGCTCGTAGTAAGGAAAGAGTTAAAATGAGAAATCTTTGGAAACAAAGTAGAAGAAGTTTACAGGGATGTAAGATGTTAGTTCTTGCAGAAGAAGTAGAAGCTCGTGAAAGATTAGGAAAGAAACCTATAACTCCTAAGAAGTGGAAAGAAGAAAGAAATGTAAAAATCCATGAAGCTCAACAGTTATCTGCAAATAGTAATAACATACCTAAAGATTTCTATTGTGATGAGCTAAAAGAGCGCAGAAAAGCAAAGAAAGAACGTGAGAAAGCTCTTATGCTTAAAGTAAAAGAAACTATTCTTACTAATGCTGTTAAACATGAATTAAATCAAAAAAATACAGAAGCTATTAAGCATGTTATTATGCTTACGTCTAAGCTTAATAAAACTATAGCTAGAAAACAAAGTAAAGAAGACAAGGCTAAGTATAAAGCTTCCCTTGTAGAGTTTAAAACTAAATATGTTTGTACACATAAAGTTGGAAACACAAATAATCCTGTAAAAGGAACTGGTCGTCATAAAAAGAATAGAGGTTTTGCACGTAAAAGTATTGCAAAAATATATTCTATAAGACAGACTAAACAAGCTGCTTAAACAGTTTTGGATTTCCTAGTAGCTCAGTGGTAGAGTCGCCCTGTAATTCGTGTATATTGATGTAATATTCGTATTACTAAATATTCGTACATGTTAAGGAAGGTCATCGGTTCGAATCCGATCTAGGAAACAAACTAACATTATTAATTATGATTATACGAGATAAGATTGTTTATGTATATGATATTGAGGTATTCCCCAATGTTTTTCATTGTACTGTAAAAAATACAGAAACAGGTAAATTGCATAAATTTGAAATATCTTGCAGAAAAAATCAATTAGATGAACTAGTTGAATTCTTTCATACTGTCAATACAAATTATACTTTTGGAGATTTATATACTACAAAGATTCAATTAAATACTAATAAATTGTTTTGTGGTTATAATAATCTTCATTATGATAATCCTGTTATAAACTATATAATTGATTATTATAATGTAATGAAATACAAAGGATATAGAGATATTTGTAGATCTATATTCAACTTAAGTAAAGTAATTACTACTTCAAGTGAAGATAATATTAAAGCTTGGAGTAAATGGAAGTATATGATCTGTTTTGATTCATTTGATATTCTTACTATGCTTTATAGTAATAAGTTAAGAGTAAGTTTGAAAGAAATTCAAGTAACAATGCAGTATAAGAATGTACAAGAATTTGTTACAGATTGGCAGGCAGATTTACCTGAAAGTCAAATAGATTCAATGATTGAATATAATATTAATGATGTTAATTCTACTGAAGAGTTACTCAATAGATGTAAAAAAGATGTAGATTTAAGGTTAGCTATTGAAGATGAATATGGAGTAAGAGTACTTAGTAAAGATGGAGTAAATATTGGAATGAAGATTTTAACTCAGAAATATCTAGAAAAAACAGGTTTAACCTGGTATGATATTAAAGATTTAAGGTCTCCAATGGATGTAATACCTTTAAGTAAGGTAATATTACCGTTTATTAAGTATGATAGTCCTATCCTTCAAAAAGTACTAGATGATATGAAAAATCAAATAGTATCTCCAGGAAGAAAAGGATATGAGAATAAATTCGTATTTGAAGGATTAAGATACTCTGTAGGAGTTGGAGGAATTCATTCTGTAAATGATCCTGAAATAGTTATACCAAAAGAAGACGAAATGCTCATTGATATAGATGTTGCATCACTATATCCAAGTATGCTAATAGAATATGAATTCTACCCTAAACACTTAGGTCCTGAATTTCTAGAAGTATATAGACAAATTAAAGATGAGCGTATCGAAGCTAAACACAATGGCAATAAGGTTAAAAACGAAACCTTAAAGCTTGCTCTTAATGGATTATCTGGTAACTTACAGAATCCACATAATTTCTGTTATAGTCCATTTGCAGTAATGCAAATACGTATAAATGGACAGTTACTATTACTAATGCTAGCTGAAAAACTAACCCAGTTAGGATGCCGAATCGTCCAAGCTAATACAGATGGATTATTTGTATTACTCAAAAAATCTGTATACAACAATTTAAACAAAATATGCAGAGAATGGGAACAACTTACTAAACTTACTTTAGAAGAAGATCGTTTTAAAGCTATGTATCAATATGCTATAAATGACTATTTTGCTATTACTGAAGATAATAAAGTAAAAGAAAAAGGTATGTTTATTACTACTGTGAAATTAGGGAAAGGTCTAACTCCGAAGATCATACCGAAAGCAGTAATAAACTTTTTTAAGAACGGAGTACCAGTAGAAGAAACTATAAAATGTTGCCAAGATATTAGAGATTTTTTAATGTCTGAAAAAACTGGTAAACAATGGCATGTTGAGTATAATAATAAAGAACAACAAAGAACTAACCGTTTCTATGCAAGTACTAATGGTGCTTACTTATGGAAATGGAAAGATATAGGACAACAGGAAACTGGATGTGTTAACCCTAAAGGAGAACAAAGACAGTATCAGAATATGCTTACTGCGTCAGGTGTTACTTTATTAAATTACTTAGATGATAAACCAATTGAAGAGAGAAAGATTAATTATAGGTATTACATTATGGAAGCCTATAAGATAATCCGTGAATTAAAACCATTACAAATGAGCCTATGGAATTAACAAAGGCTTTGTCAGATAATTTCAGAAACCGTAAGCTCGTATAATATATGAGACTATGATTTTAGAAATAGACACCGCAATCCTTGATAGGATTGAAAACTTATCTATAAATCAATTAGTATTTTTAACTCTAGTATTGAATGATATCAAAAACATCAATCAAGACATTCAGAAACTTCTCAGCCTAGTTAATGAAGAAGAAATACAAGAGTTAGAATCTCGTGGTTTAATCACTACCAGCACTGTAGATGATACCACAGTCATAAAGAAAACAGAAAAACTAGAACAACTTCTTAAAGAAGATAAAACTATGTTTGATGAATTTTATGACCTATTTCCAGTTTATGTTATAAGACCTGACGGAACTAAAGGTTTCTTAAGGGCAAATGTGAACAAATGTAGGAAAGAATATAACCGTATAGTTGGCAAAAGTAAAGCTATGCATCAGCATATTATGAATTGTCTATCTTTTGAGATAGATAATAAAATGTTAACTGGAAAAATAGGTTATATGAAAACTATGTGGAAATGGCTCACTCAACATGAGTGGGAAACTTACGAGGAACAAATGAAAGTAGAAGAACCAATAATTAGTAATAGTTATGGAACAGAACTTCTCTAATACCCTTACTTTCCGTCATATATCAGCTGCAACAACAGAAGCAGTAGAATATATTAAACAAAGAAAGAATCATACGATTCAATCTTTAAAGACTAGATGGAATAAGTTCAATACTCAATGTATGGGAGGAATTGAACCTAATACGATATATACTATAGTAGGTATATCAGGAAGTGGTAAATCTTCTTTTGTTAATACATTAGAAAATGATTTAATAGATTTAAATCCAGATCAGGATGTAATTATTCTTAACTTCTCTTTCGAGATGAAGAAGAAACTTATATGTAGAAACTTTTCTAAATAGTTTTCGTTATTGTTAATACAGAAACAATAATATAGAAAAATGGAAAAGATACAGCGCGAATTTTTAATAGGATGTATGTTAGGCGATGGTAATATAAAAATACCAAGAGGTTGCAAAAATGCAATGTTTCAATGTCAACATGGTCCTAAACAAATTGAATATAATAAATGGAAATGTAAGTTATTATCTTCTTTAGGAAGTAAATTCTATACTTATATTAGAAAAACTCCAAATAAGAAAACTAATAAAACTTATGAAGCAAATATTACAGCAACAAAATGTAATAAAGAGTTAACAGAATTATATAATTCCTTTTACATAAATAAGAAAAAAGTAATAACTAAAGAGATTTTAAAAGATTTCACAGCTTTTTCTTTAGCTGTATTATTTATGGATGACGGATCTAAAACTACAAATACAAAGCATGGTACTTATACTATCGCTTCTTGTAGTTTCGACATAGAATCCTTAAATTTGTTTCAGACATTTTTAAAAGAAACGTTTAATTTAGATACTACAATAACTTACGACAATAGATTATACATTAAAGTTAATTCTAAAAATTTATTCGAGTATCTAATAAAACCTTATATTCAAGAAATTCCTTGTATGGCATATAAGCTATACGTCTCGTAATTGGGTGAATTGCTGGAAAGCCTAGACATAGGTAATCAGCAGCCAAGCTATGGGTTAACAACTATAGAAGGTTCAACGACTAGATATTGAAACTCGTAAGAGAATATAATATATCCACGAGCGCCCAACGTTGTGAAACGAAGATATAGTCTGAGCTACATTATAATGTTAAAAAAAGAAAATGTAGAATATAGTTATAAACAAGCTATAGATAACAAAACTGGTTAAGTTCAAGGCAGGTAGGTAGAAAATTGAGTAGTAAGTTAAGGCAAACTACTGCTCAGCTATATAGTTCTAATGAAGATCTACAAGATAATTTATTAGAACAAGTAGAAATTGCTTCTCAGCAAATAAAATCATATCAGATATATTATGTTGATACACCTGGTACAGTTAGCGAAATAGCTTCTACTATTGACTATTTTTACAATAATTATGTGAAAGGAAAGAAATTTATTATTATCCTTGATCATACATTATTAGTAGAAGGTCAAGAATCTGCATTGAAAGTGATTTCCGATTTACAGAAACTGTTTATTAAGGTAAAAAAATTACCTAATACTACTATAATTCAGTTATCACAGATGAATCGAAATATTGAAGCTCCTGATAGGATTAACAATCCATCTATGCATTATCCAATGCGTAGTGATATTTCTTCTGCAGATACTATATTTCACGCTTCTGATTATGTTATTTGTATTCACAGACCAGAATTACTCAATATACAACAATATGGACCAAATCGTCTACTAGTTAAGAACAAGGTCTATTTGCATCTACTAAAGAATAGAGATGCTGGAGAATGTTCTATACTTGAGTTTGATAATGATCTAAAATATAATAACTTAATTGAAACTGTGAGAGAAGAACCAGCAAAGAAAATCTCTTTTAGTAAAAACAATTAAAGGCTGAAACAATATGAAAACATATACATTTACATTACCGAAGAAAAATAATAGTGCTAATAATTATAAAGAATCTTTAGCTGATAAAATTTTGAATGCTTATCCTTGGTTGGGTGGTAAAACAGAACCGAAGACAGAGATAATTGATCTCTATTTGAGCGATAATACAATTCCGAAATTCTATACAGTTAATGATTTCTTGACTAATAAATATAATTTGGAAAGTGAGTTCTTTAAAGCGCTTAACAGTCTTAGCTCTTATGCTAAAGACTATGACTTTGAAGATGAATTCGGTACTCCTATCCGAATCTTCGATAATTTTGTTCAGATTGGTTACGAAGTAATTCCAATTACTCCGGGTTCTCTGAACCATTTGAAACCGAAAACAAAAAAGACCATTATTGATATTACTGTAAAAATTAAGAATAATGGTTTGTTCTAATTAAGATATCTAACATTCCGTACCTATCAGAATTTTGTCAGAGTTTATCAGAATACGCGGAATACATGAAATAAAAAAGCTTTATGATTGTATTACCAAAAGAAAAAGTAGAAGCAAAAGTATGTAATCCTAAATTCTCAGTGTTTTATGGAAAGCCTAAGGCTGGTAAATCCAGTCTTATGGCATCCTTAGAAAACAATCTAATTATAGATTTAGAGAATGGATACCAAGCTTTATCTGCTCTAGTTGTACAAGCAAGATCTGTAAAAGATTTTGGAGATATTGTATCTGCAATTAGAGAAGAAATCAAAAAGACAGGCAAACGACCATATAAGTATATTACTATAGATAATGCAACTCGACTTGAAGAAATGTGCATGGGATATGCAATACAGTTATATAAAAGCACAAATCAAGGAAAAAATTATCAAGGAACAGACATTCGTACTTTACCTAATGGTAGTGGCTATATGTGGCTTAGAATGGCTGTAAAAAAGGTAATCGACTTGTTCAGAGATCTAAGTGATCATCTTATATTGATTGCTCATACAAAAGATAAACAGATAAATGTAGAAGGTCAAGAAATGTCTGAAATGACTCTAGACCTTACTGGTAAATTAGGAGATATACTATGTGGTGAAGCAGATGCAATTGGTTATGTCTATAGAAAGAAAAATGAGACAATTATTTCTTTCGAAGGAGGTAGTAATATTGTAAGAGAAGCTCGAGCACCACATCTAAGAGGTAAGAATATTGTTGTAGCTGAAAGTGATAAAAACAATAATATTACGTTCCATATGGATCGTATTTTCTTACCTAATGAATAACAAAACAAAACACAAGAATTATGATTTATAGTACAGAATTAGCAAGCAAAGTAACAGTATCAGGTAACAATAGTAAATATCTTGAAGCAGGTATTCATGAAAATGTTAAGTTTACAGGAGTGAGAGCAGCAGTTTCTCCTACTGGTAGAAACTTTATAGAGTTCCGTTTTGAAAAAGACGGTAAAGAATTGTTACATACTGAATGGGAACCTAAAGAAAAAGCAGAAGATACTCCTGAACAGAACCAAAGTAAAGTAACTAATCAGGTTACTCGTATAATGCGAATTATGAACTGTTTCTATCCAAAAGGAGTTCTAAGCTTTAATGGTAATTCTTATAAAGAATTTACTGAATGGGTAGTAACCATGCTTAATGCGGCTAATAAAGATATCCTGTTAAAAATCAAAGTAGTTTATAATAACAATGGTTATACTACTTTGCCAACATATGTAAAATTTGCATTTATTGAACCTATGGTACTACCAGAAGGTTTCTATGATAAAGATGTAAATCCAGAGAATAAAAGTATGATTACTGAATTGTCTATTGATCAGTTTACTAAACCGATTGTAGCAGACAAAGAAGAGAAAGTAGATGATTTAGGTAGTACTAAAGAAACTAGTCCTGCAGACGATCTACCTTTTTAATCGTACTTAACATTGTTGCTACCTAGAGCATAAGCTAGGAATACGTAGGTTAGTGTACCGCTATGTGAGCAAGTAACTGACGGGGGTAATACCTTGTAAGTGAGGTGTGTCGGAGGCGCAAAATAATAGATTATGAATAGTACACAACCTACGTTTATAAGGATAGAGCGGTCTACTATAAGTACCAGTGCACTCTTATAGTTTAGGGTTCAAATCCCTAACTATCCACAAAAAATAATATATCATATGGTTTACGATACAAGCAAAGTAAAAAATACATTTTCCACTATTACTTTAGATTGGATTCTTTCTAGAGTAAGTGAATATGATATATATGCTGCGTATATAGGTAATTTTAAAGTTGGTATGATCTATAACTCTCCGCTAAGGAAAGATAAAACTCCATCATTTGGATGTTTTTATAGTAAGAAGACTAAACATTTACTCTTCAAAGATCATGGCACTGGAGAATGTGGTAATGTAATAAAGTTTGTAGAACTTTACACAGGCATTACTAACTATTCAGATATACTACAGGACATTGTTCGTAGACTTAAAATTACTAACAATACGCAATTAGTTAGCTCTAAGCAATACATACCGTCAACTGAGACAGTAATTGGTGTTGTACGTCAGGAATTTACTGAAACTGACATCAATTACTGGAAGCAGTTTAATATACAGGTAGAAACATTAAAGAAGTTTGGAGTAAGTAGTATAAAATACTACCTATGTAATGGCATAGTAAAAAGCATTTATAAAGAAGATAATCCAATGTATGCTTATAAAGTATATAATCATTTTAAGATTTATAAACCTTTAGCAGACAAATATACAAAGTGGCGTAATAATCTTACTGAATTAGATATTCAGGGATTTAAGCAACTCCCTAAGACAGGTGATATTCTTATCATTACTAAAAGTATGAAAGATGTTATGTGTCTATATGAGATGGGTATACCAGCTATCTCACCATCATCTGAATCTACATTTATACCGGATAAGATTCTAGAACAGTTAAAGAAGCGTTTTAAGCGTATTATTATACTATTCGATAGAGATGAAGCTGGAGTAAAATATCTCCGCAAAATGAGCCTTAAAACAGGCTTAGAAGGTATGTTAATCCATAAGAAATTTAAAGCAAAGGATGTATCTGATGCTATTAAATTAAATGGATTTGAAAAAGTTAAAAGTTGGCTATTTAAAGTACTATATAAATAAAATATGAAAAAAACATTAAAGTTAATTGGTTGTTTCATAGCATTACCAATTTTAATATCTACTATTATTTGTAAACAACTATTACTTATTCCAGGTGGAGTAGCAGCATTAGTAAGTGGGGAATTTCCTTTCTTTACTAAGTTATTACAAAACAAAATCGAAAAGATTAAGTTTATAATATCTGAAATTAGCAAAGGTAACAAGGTAGATATTACTAATAGTATTAATATAGTTTCATCTAGTGGTAAATATTTAAGCTTTACTAACAATTCTCATTTCTATATTAAATAAAATATGAAGAAGTAGAAAAAACAAGGTAGAGTTCGAAATGCAACTCCTAATGAATATGACGGAATTAAATTTCGAAGTAAACTTGAAACTTACACATATAAAAAGCTGAAAGAAGCAAATATCACTGCAGATTATGAAATGCATAGATATGAACTACTTCCAGCTTTTACTTTTAACAACAAAAAATATAGACCGATGACCTATTTACCAGACTTTGTTGGTAAAGGTTTCGTGATTGAATGTAAAGGCTTTCCTAATGAAGCTTGGCCTTTACGTGAAAAGTTATTTAACTATTATTTGTACACGCATGAACCTAAAACAGCGTTTTATGTAGTACATACGTAGAAGCAAGTTAACGAATTAGTTAGCTAGTTAAAAACATAAAAAACAAATATTATGGCAGAATTTATTAAAATAGGAGAAGAAATAGTACCAAAACCAAAGCTTGACGGAGTAAGTTATAATCTCATTAACGGTAAAGTTTATGATCTATTATATGATAGATTTGAAGATAAATCATATCTAAAAGAAAATGGAGAACTAAATATGCCTAAAAAGCTTTATAAGTTAGAAGACGATGATAAGTTTATTAATCGTGTTCTTACATATTTTAACTCTGAAAATTCTGGTAAAACAACAGGTGTATTACTTTCTGGTACTAAAGGTACTGGTAAAACAATGCTCTCTAAACGTATTGCCTTAGAAAGTAATTTGCCTATTATAGTAGTTTCTACCAAACATCCTATGAGCTGTCTTAATAAATTTTTTAAATCTTTTACTATTCCTGTAGCAATTATTTTTGATGAAATAGAAAAGAATGAACCGTTTTGGAATACTAAGGATTTATTAGGATTTTTAGATGGAGTAGAATCTACTGCTAAGAAACTTGTATTAATGACATGTAACGATACACATAATATAGATAAGAATCTATTCGATCGTTGTTCTCGTATTCGTTATTATAAAGAATACAAAGCTGATTCTAATTCTATATTTATACGTTCTATGGCAGAAGATAAAGGCGTTAAGAATATAGACGAAGTAGTAACTTTTATTACTGAAAAAGTGAAGATAAAATCTTTTGATAATATTTCTTCATTCTTAGATGAAATAGTACTCTTTGAAGATGCTACGCTTGAAGAAATAGCTGAAGTTATGAATATTAGTTTAACGAAAGAATGATAATATTTTTAATGCTAGTCATATACAAGATATCTAAAAATATCCTACAAGATATTGAAGACGAAATCCCATGGAATACAAACATGGAAGTTGAAACTGATTTATATTTAGCTGCATGAAGATAGAAATTCCGTATTACGAAGATAACACGCGAATATCAAATTCTGCAATTGGATGGTTCTTGAAAAAAGGACCTCGATACCTCAAGGATATGCTTGACGGTAAAGAAGAAGGTATTAGTGCAAAGTATCTTGATAAAGGAACTATGATACACATGTATCTTCTTCAACCTGAGGAGTTTTGGAGTAATTATACGATTATTGATTACGAAAAACCTAAAACTGCTCAACAGTTAGCTTTCTGTGAAGCTTATTTTAATTCTAACGAAATAGTAGAAGAAGATAAGCTTATTAATGCATATAAAGCATCATATTCAGGCAATAATATGTCTAAAGATGCTATGCTTAAAAAAGCAAAAGAATTACAGCTTAAATTTACTGAATACATTGAGTTTTTAGATAAGAACCAAACGTATACAGTTATATCATTTGCTGATTTAAATATGCTTAAGAATATTAAGAAAAATATTGATAGTCATATTAAAGCTAATGAATTATTAATTGATCAACCTGGAGTGGAATGTCATAATGAATTTCACATTAACTGGGAAGCTGAAAAACAAGGAGTATCTTGTAAGTCATTATTAGATAGAGTCAAAATTGATCACGCTAATAAAAAGATTACTCTCATTGACTTAAAAACAACCGTAGACATCTATAATTTTAAACATTCTGTAGAAGAATATGATTATTATAGACAAATTGCTTTCTATATCCTTGCTCTTACATGGTATATGAAAGATGAAGGTTATAATATAGAAGACTACGACCTTGAAGCGTATATAGTTGCTATACAAAGTAATAGTAATAATGAAGTACGCGTATTTAACATGTTAAACGAAAAAGAGTTATTGGCCCGTAAAGACCTAATAGCAGACGCATTAACAGAAATATCATATCATTATCAGACAGGGAATTGGGACCATACTCGTGAATATTACGAGAACAATGGAACTGAAACACTTAAATGAAGCAACAGCATGTCTGTTACATTTGATAATTGATAACAAAAAGTTAGTAAACGAAAATCTTATAAACGTATTTACTGAATATCCTGATGAACCTTATTTCTGTGATAACTTATTTGTTATGTACAGAGAAACTACTGTAAAAGCTTTATTAAATCTTCAATATGAATTGAAGAAAAATAAGTATTTTCATAGTTTACGTCAAATATGTATTGACAATCAGTGGTATGAAATAGCAGTATTTACGTTACCTAAAGAAATTAAGGATAGACGAGATATACTTATTAGTGGAGGTCCTGCCGAACTAAGTAAAACAGAGATGAGTAAAACTATTAAGTTATTTAACGGTATTACTACTAATCTATCAGATATTATGTTTACTAATGATTTTCATAAAATAAAATCTATTATTCCATTAGGAGATGCTTCAGAAGATCCTTTTGACTTCTCTGAAATGAAATAATAAACTTGAAATCTCCTCCAAGACATTTCATTAAAAAAGGCTACTAGAAATAGTAGCCTTTATTTTTATTTGTATAATTGTTCGTAATATTTTCGTTTGATAGCTGGATCCTAAATTTCTTTAATATTTTTAAATGGAGTCATTTTCCATAACCATCTTTCTACTTTAGTATCTCCTTTATATGGTCCATACTTTATTTTCTTTTTATTTTCAAACGCATCTTTTAATTCATTAAATGATAGTATGTTAGTAAAAGGATTAAGAATGTCAATTATAGAACTTACTGTAGTAAAAGTATTAAGTAAGTCTAAAGGATTATATTGATTAGAATACTCAAAATTAGTTCTGGTAACTAGTAAAGCTAAAAAGTTCATAACCCAATCATTTTTATCGTCATCTGCAGCTTGAACTAATAAAGGTTTAACAACAAAACCTAATAGAGCTATCATAGTCATTTCGTAGCTAAATTGTCTAATATTACCTATATCAGAAGCATCTAGTTGTTTTCTACTGTTCCAATCTTTAATTAACATAGGAATAATTCTAGTTATCGTTCTTAATGTTGCTTCTCGTACCATTCCTGTATTATAATCGTACTATTTTTTCATAGTAATTTTTTCATTTATAATATTAGGAATATAATTACGAAACATCATGATTAAAGAACCAACCGCATGTGAAGCAAATTGTGCTTTTTGTTCTTCAGTTAATTGTCCATCAGTAGTAGCCGCTAAAGCTCTAGCTCCATTACTTATTTCATTCTATACTTCAGCAAAAGCTCTAGCCTAGTCTTTGTTCTCTATTACTATTTCTCCATCTTTAATCTATATTATATCATATGTACTCTATAGAGTTTTCCAGATGTTCTTAGCATCTTCTTTGTTAGAGAATAATTCATTAAACTATTGACTATTATAGAATCTTCCATTGAAGTATCTATAGTTATTCATAATCGAATTTAATATAGTACCTTTAATTATAAAATCTGATATAGAAAAAAGTCCAAACGCCCAGTTTCTACTAATTGTATTAATTAATCCTATTCTATTAGAATTTTTCCACGCATTCTGAAATTCAGTACCTATTTCAAATATTTGCATTAATGCTACATATTTATTATCTGTAGTAGTACTCTTCATATATTGTACTATTCCAAATAAGTTTGAAATCATAGTATAATATGCTTTAGAAAAAGAATGGAAATCAAAATATCTACCATTAGCAGCAAAACCTAACTATGTTAAAAAAGCTGTAGCAAAACCAGTAGCACCAACTGCTAAATTTAAACCAAGTCCTAACAGCTAACCATAATTTTTAATGCTATGTATAACTTTACTAAAGTTAACTTCTTTTCCATTTAAACCAAAGAATTTTGCTACTTTACTATCTTCACTAAATTTCTTAAGTATAGCCTTAGTGTCTTCACCATACTCTTGCATATCAATGAATTTGCTAACAAACTCGTACATACGAGTATCTTTTCCCTGTTTCTATTTACCTTTTTTGTATACTTTTCTTCCTAATGCATCTACACCAATTGGTTTACCAGTATATATACGATTAGCTAGTTGCATTTTTATTACTTCTAAATCCGGCTATATTTCAGTTTTTTGTTTGAAATTTTCAGCCATTTTATAGTAAGCAATTACAGCTCCAACTAAATCATTAGTTATCTTATTAGGATCATCTAACTTATCTACAAAGTAAGTAGGAATCATTCTTTGTTCAGAACCATCTGGTCTACTAGTAGGTGTGTCTACAAAACCTATATCGTCTGGTTCTGTTACTATTCCTTGTTCAGTATACTGTAGAAATCCTTTAATAATTCCATCACCTTTCATATACTAATACATACCACCACTCATCTATGGTAACCTATAAGGATTATTTCTAGTCATGAAAGTTAATTTATCATTAGATTCTTCCATACCTTCTAGTAAACCTTTATACAAGTTCCACAATGGTATATTTTTCGTAGGTACTTCATTACCGTTTTTATCTTTTTTGATCCTAAAAATAATATCGTAATCTTTGTTTTTATAAATGGATTCTTTAGGTTGATAATATTCATCTATATTAACGTCAAAATTTTTATTGAAATATTCTGATTTAGGATCAATTTCACTAAATTCTCTAGTAGGGGCTTCCTCGTTAATCAAACGCTTATCTTTAGGTACAATTTTAGTATAATACCAATTAGGTATTAATTTTTCTGTACCGTCTGGTAAAGTATATCTTATATGATGTTGAGCTTCCCATAATTCATAAAACTCTGTACCTCTTCTAACAGCATCAGCTTTATCTTTTTTATATTGTTCTGTTGGAATTGATTCTGCAATATCTTCAAATTTTAGTCCTTCTGTTGATTGATCTTCTTGTTTATTTTTAGATTTACGAGCGGCTTTTCTTTCTTTACGCATTTCTTTATCTAAACTTCTTAAAGTAGAAAGCAGCGTTGACGACATATACTTTACATCTATTCCTCCAGTATATTCATTTCTATATGGTTTAGTTAGTTCTTCACGAATTGTTTTCAATTCCATATATTTTTTACCATATTCTTTTTTTTCTAACTAAGCTAATTGATCATAAAATTCTTGAGATATTTGTACTCTTGTATAACGTTTTTTCCAAGCAATATATTGTTCTGGAGTAAGATTTGCCTTTGCATCCTCTTTAGCTTCTTTAAACTTCTATTCGTTAACAACATAGTGCATTCCTTCGTGTAATATTTTATTAAGCTCTGTTAATTCTTCTGCTATTTGTTTATCAAGATCTGTTTTAGCGGTTCCATCTTCATAATACATAGACATAAGCTATTTTTTCTATATGTTGTAATTCTCATATTGAGCCCATTGTTTAGCGTCTAAATCTTCTAAGTGTACTTTTCCTTTATTATCTCTTACATCATCTAGTAGCTTATATATTTTAAATTGTATGGCATCTCTTGCATCTCTTGCTTCTTGACTGAGAGAATTAAAAGCATCATAGTACTTGTTAGTATAACGTCTTTCACAGTTTTCACTAAGCCATTTATTCATTTCTTTATTAAAAGAAATTCTAGCTTCTTTATCCTATGGCATATTTTGTCCTTCTGGTACTTTATATTTAGTTTTAAGACGCTTTCTTTCTGATTCTAGGTTATTCATAAATTCTCCGTATTTTCTATCTCTGATAAAATATCCAGTCTTTTTTCCATCAGAATCGTATTCAAATAATCTCATTTGATCTCCTAGACTTATTTCTTTCTACAATCTGAGCATCTTATTACCAAATCTATGTGTTGCAAATCTAACCTTATTGTTAGCATTTGTTACTATATCAAATACTACTCTAGCAGCCTTATCGTTCATTTTATCTCCAGCGGATATCCATCTCATAAAGAAATTAGTATCATTTTCAGTACTAATTAAATCTTCGCTTACATACTGTTCGAGTTCTGTTTTACTAATCTAATCTTTTACTCCATACTTCAGCATAGTCTTTTGGGCTAAATCTGTAGTTAGTTCAGTAATACCCTACTTAGCTGCTGCAAACTATGTTCGCATATTAGATATCATTGTTTTCATTTGATCGAAACTCTATGGACCCAAGATATCTCTATATAAATCAGAATCAAATACATTCCTAGCTATTTCTTCTAGCACATTATTATACATTCCAAAATAGTCCTACTGTAACTGTATTAATGCTAAATTACTAAAACCACTATCTCTACCTTCTCTTAGATTCTTTTGTGCCTTTAAAATAGCATTGACAGGAGCAGTCATTGTTCTTCTTATATCTGATAAACAGTAAACTATAGTCTGTAAAGAATCAATATTAGGATTATTAAGCGCGGATAATTGCTATTCTAATGGAACCAACAAAGCAGTCTTATTAGCTATTTTACGATTTTGAATAGATTTAATACGAGCCTAAACAGCGTTAGTAATTAACTATCTTAAAGAATCTAGAGTGTTATCAAAATCATATCTTTGAGCACGAAATCTCTTCATTGCCTCATCTATTTGATAAGTAGTTTGTTGTTGTAAGGGTGATATTTCTCTATCAAAGATGTTTGTAGAATTAGAGTTAAAAACAGGTTCTCCATTTTCATCTACAATTCCATTTTTTTTAGCATCTGCCTACGTCCAATCTCCGAAAGTACTTTTAAATTTATCACCATACACAATAGCTTTAGCCTATATAGCAATCATTCTATTGTTATTATAATGATTCAACAACTATTCGAACAGTATAGAAGGCTCCCCATTCAGAGCCTTATCTATACCATAACCACCATTCTAATCCCATACAGCGTAGGCTTGTTTTTCACCAATTGCTGCTACTAATTCTTCAAATTCCGCTTTAACTTGCGGATTATTTAAATTTGGACATATACCTTTTGCCATAATTATTTACCTTTACAAATTTTATAAGCGTCATCTGAAAAATTATCCTCACTAAGATCATCTTCTGACCTAAATATATCTGATATATCTTCGCCAGATGATTCTACTCCTGCTATAGGATCTTCATAAGGATCGACCTCCATCATTGCTTCTGTCATCATTAATTGTTGATTTACTTTAGTCATTAAATTACCCTTATCTAATAATCCAGATTCTGCGGCTATTTCTCTATCTATTGTTTTATTTTCAATAGCTTTAGACTTAGGTTTAGTGCTTTCCTGAGTAGGTTTCTCATCATTAACTTCTTTACTTATAGTATTATCTATTTCTTCAAAAACTTCCTCAGTTACTCCATCTTCTAAAGTTAACTAGTCCATACCATTTTTATTAAATTCTTCTGTGAAATATTGACTTGGTATTAGTGTTATATCTACATTCTCAGTAGCTACTCCTTTGACAAACATTCTATATTTAGATTGATCACTAAAGAAACTATTTAAGAATTTCCAAGATAATACATTGTAATTATTATCTTCAAAATCAGATATATCATTTGCCCCTTTATAATACTCATTCACACTATTATTACCAGCTTGTACGCCTAATTTGGGAACTGCTGCATAAATTGTCTAAGTAGCCTATCCTAATTTCTTACCTTTTGCCTTATCATACGCTTCAATTCTACCAATTTTAACATACAAAACCGTATTTCTTTGATTTCCAATAGGATAATCAATTGATAAGAAATCTTTTTCATCTTTTCTAGAATTAGTACTAAATGTCATAAGATACGTACTAACACCGTTTGTCCATGGAGAAGGAGAGTGTATGAACGCCTAACTATTGTATTTGCTAGATTTAGGTTTCACCACATTCTTTACAATCTCTGGATCATGCGCATTATTTCTAGCTATGATAAGAGCTATGGAAGGAAAAGAATTTAATGTAGGTTCGTCTAATAGATCATTAAAAACATTATTTAACCATTGACCTGTATTCATATCTCCAATAGCTTGTCTTACATTATCTGCATAGCCAGAATCAAGTCTAAACTGACTAGATATTAAATGCGCAAACGTATCAGGACCTTTATTGTCGTATGAAGTATAATAAGCGTACAAAGCTAATCGGTTTGCAAATCTTCTAACTGCTTCATTTTCACTAGACATCAAATCACTAAAATAAGCAATTAACCTATTTTCAAAATTAGAACTATTGCTCATAGAACTATTAAGCAGAGTAATAGCATCTATTCCTCCGTCTTCGCTATCTGTAGCTAAAGTAGGTATAAGATAATTTAAAAAGGCATTACTAATAGAACCATCTCCATTTAATAAATTATCATATCTACCATCTTTATTTCTATATATTGCGTATTTTAATTGATGTAGTCTCTTAGGAACAGTTCTATTACCAATAACCATTTCCTTTAACTCTCCTTGTTCTAGATGCATGGCTGAAGTACTGCTAGCTATTCTTGATCTAATAACACTATCTATGATAGAGTCAAGTTTCATAGCTAATAGTTTGTTCATATCGCTTCTCTCCCCAAATAATGAGTTAATTATATTGTTAAACAAACCTCCGTACATTTCTGTAGCTTGTAAGAAATCATTATGCAATATAAACCTTGGTATATCTACCGCATTCTATAATTTCTTCATTAAGAAACTATTAACATAATAATTAAGTAAAGCATTCTGTTCTGTATCCTCAACCTTATTACCTTTATCGTCAACTTGATAAAACATTATACCTTCTTTATTAATAAAGTCAAATACAGATTTACTATAATTAGCTTGTTGTGCTAAGGTATTACCATATTTCTTAGTATCAATCTAAGATAATCTTACTAATTTAGTAAGCCTATCTGCATAAGGTAATAAATCTTGATAAGCTTGTGCTACTAATATTTGTTGTAGATAGAAATTCAGATCTCTGTTACCTTCTATATTAGCGGTAAGGGACGCTTTTAATCTCTCTACATCAACTGCTCGTTTGGAAGAATCAGGATTTTTTTTAAGATCTAATATAGAATTCCATTTTTCTCGTAATTGTTTCCTAACTCCTTCATCTGACTACGAATTTACGAAATCGTTAAACTCAGTAGTATATTGTTTCTTTAGTTTAGTAATAGTATCATCAATCAACTAACTATAAGAAACATCTTGTGGATCTACACCATATTGACCATTCAATTTAATGATCATATTAGCGAAATCTTTTAATATTGGTTGCGATAAGAAATAGAATGTAGTTTCACCTTTACCTGTTCTAAGTAATAACTCTGTCATACTATATGTAACAGAATTAACATTAAGATTAATAATATAAGGATCTTTAGCAACGTCTACATGAGCATTAATCATTGCTGATAACCAATCTAATATTCTTTCTCCATCCTATGAATCAATATCATTAATATTCCCTAAATTATACAATTCGCCAGTTGTACCAAAATCCATCCTAAGATTCAATGCTTGAGTAAGAGCATGATTTGTAGAGGCTAAGGCAAATGGAGCAATACCATCTTTACCACCAGTATATTCAAATTTCTTAAATAACTGATAAGAAGGAAGCAACTCATACATTGGTTTTGCTTCATTTTTATTTTTACCCATTACTAAAGGAAGTATATTTTCTTTTACCTTTTCAGTAAGGTTATCAAGAGGGGCTCTGGTCTAATCTATATTTGTATCATCAGATATAGCAATTCTATACATATCAATTAATCCGTTTACTAACTGTTGTTCAGAATTACTTTCTAAATCATCCCAATTACATTCTAAGTAATTACCTTCTTTGTCATAATATCCTGTAACAATATACAATTTATCAATATCAAAGTCAGAACCCGTCATTGCTGTAAAATCATTAGGAACTACTATTACATCTCCCATAGACTCTGGAAGTACGTCTGTTACTCTGAAAGAAGCAGTAGATGATAAACCCTAAGTAGGTATACGATAACCTAACGCATATGGTTTAGCATTTTGACCAATAATGTTTTTTTCTATCAACCATTCTCTAGTAGCAGTATAACCTTGTTTTCTTATTTCCTCTGGCACTACGTGTCTAAAAAAGTTTGTACTTAACATGCAGTCCATACTACCATCTTCATTTAACGGGCTAAGATCTTTACCGTCATTAAATGCTCTACCAACAGAATCTTGCTCGGTTATAGTAGTATTTTTAAATCCAAAAAATGCGTGCTGAATAGCAGATCCACCAGGAGTAGTAATATCAATAGCTTTCTTTCCTACTTGAGATATAATTCTACTTTCAACAAATCTTCTATTACTTTGAGCTGACAGAGGAACTCTCATTTGTCCAGTTTCTTCATCTATTTGAAATGAAGTTATTACATCTCTAGATAACCCACTATCTTTTGCTTGACGCACTAAGAAGTTAGACAACTTACGAGTAGATAACACTCCATTATCTGTAAATTCATCATATATTTTTTGAGCACCTAAGTCAGACAATCTATTAATAGAACCAAAGATATTATCAATAATCTATCTTCCAGTAAAATTTTTACCTTTATTTAATCCGTATGGTCTATCTTTAACCAAATTACTTATTGCTACTTTTGCAAACTGAGTACCAAGAGATCTATCCATATGCTCGTGTGGATCTGTATTCATCTGTAATCTCAGATTACGTAAGTCCTAAACATAAGTAGCTAGTTTACTATTATCGGTATCTAGACCTTCTAACACCGTTTCTCCATTTACTATAGAAGTGGAAGGCTTGTTGAGATCTTCTAAGTTAAATCTATTATTCTATGCATCTAGATATGGTTTATATTTTTTTCTACCACCAACTTTGACAGCAGATTCAAAAGTAAGCATATCAATAGTTCCAAGTTTTTCATCGTTCATTCTCTGATACAACTTGTAATTATCTGCTTTAGATGTAACTCTAAACATTGGGAAGATAGCCATTTTATCAAACACAGGTACATTAAGACCTAATTTAGATAATTCATGATTACCAAAGTATACCATTTTTAATGGTTTGATAAGAGTTTCTATCGCTTGTGCATATAATTCTGGATTAGACAACCAAGACTCATTTTCACTTTCTAATAATTCAAATGCTCTTTCAACCTGTGGAGACCATTCTCCTACAGCCTGAACAATTCTTTTATACAAAGCCGGTCTTATATATACAGCAGCATCTGCTTGATTAATTTTACCTCTACCATTTTCATCAATACCATAAGCAGCAATCTATCTGTTTACTGATTCTTCGATGGACTGTCTTACTTTAGCATTCAAAGTTTTCATGGTTTTTTTGATATTTTCTTTGCTAACCATGTTAACTAATCTATTTTGATCAATATTTGGATTGGTTCTTTGAATATGCTTCATAACTTCAGCAGCAGTAAACATTTTCTTGTATTCGTCAAATTTGATAGACCCTACCTAGTTATCTGACATATGCAATACTGTAAACTTTGAATTATTTCTAGGATCACCATCTCCCCAGTATGTTCTAAGATTATCTCCTGTAGACAATACAGAACCAAGACGTTTGATCTTGTCTATTGATCTCTCAGTAATAATCCAAGGTTGTTTTTTATCGCGTTTCCATTTATAATAAGCTGGATCACCTACAAATACTTTTTCTATTTCAATAATAGATGCCATCTAATTTACAACATGATTAGCAACAAGAGAATATAAAGAAGCATATTTACTTCTTTTAGAACTATTTCCTACAGGTAGCAACTTAGATTTATCTTCATATTCTTTTAATATATTTTCTGGCAGCAGTATGTTTTCATAGTTACCGCTTGCGTTGCGTTTGATCATCCCTTTATCTACTAGAAATTGTAGTTCTTCTTGTACTTTATCTTGTAAAGTAGCATTAATCATATCGTACGTAGCTTTTTGATCTCCAAACAATTTTTCTCTTAATTGTTTTAATCTAGTAGGCATTTGATTTTGATTGTTATCGTAATCGAATTTTGACCACGCATATAACATTTGGTTCAACGGAACATACTAGTAGTTACCATTTTCGTCTTTCATTTTTACAGATGAAAAATATCTAAAGTAAGCACCATTACCAGTGTTGTCCATTTTACCATTCTTTATTTTTCCATGATAATTATCAATCGCAAGATTAGGGTTCTATTCTACTTGTGATTTATTTAAATAGTATTGTTCAATAGCATTAAATTCATCTAACATATAATCTGCAAATGCTTGTAGAGTATCATCAGAATAATGATATATTACATCATCCACATATTGAGTTTTTACTACACCGTTTACAACTAATTCCTTTTTAACAGACTTGGTCAACATATCATGAAACAATGTTACTCCTCCAATAGAGTTCCAAGTTTTTTTATCAGCCATAGTAGGTGAAACAATTCTGTCATTGTGAGATAATACCATTTTAGATATATAATCTTCAATAGGAGATATTTCAAAGTAATCTCTACTAGTTCTATTGTCTTTATTACGTACAGCAATAAATGTACTTAACTACAATTTGGAACCATCTTCTAAAGCCTATAGAATTCTAGAATGTTTATTATAAGTTGCTTTCTTAGCGTTATGTACTTCTGTAAGATCCTAATTAAGCCATCTAACTCTATCTGATAGATAATTGTTCTAAGTAATAGGATAAATGGTAGTATTATTAGGTCCTGTTATACTAAACTCTGATGGGTTGGGATGTGATTTACCATGAGCTATTGCCATTTTCTATATAAAACTATCTTCTGCTACTGGAAAAGGATTCTCCAATTTAAGATATTTGGTTTCTCCATTATTATAAAGAGAATCAAGATTACCAATTATCTGGTTACGCATATTGCCTTTACTAGAATCGTGCAATAGTGTGTATATTTTATCAAATCCTTCTGTAGTAGGCAGTTTAGAATTAGCTGATGTAACTCCGTACAAATAATATTCCAAAGATTTTATATCAATATCTATACCAACACTGTTAAGCCAATCTACAAGTTGCTCTTTGGCTTCAACAGCAGCTTCTCTTATATCTTGTTCTGTATTATTGTTCTATACAGGTTTTTTAGATATAAAAGGATATGCTATTTCATCTATATTGCTTTGTATAAGTTTTAATTCTATCTTAAAATTATCTAGTTTATCCGGGTATATCTAGAATTTCTAAGGATCACTTTTGTCTATCATTCCAGATACATAAAACAATTTGCCCCATTGTTTTGGATATTTATTCTATAATCTAAGTAACGATGAATCCAAAATCCTCCATTTACCAGATTTAGCTTTTACTGACGTTTTAACATCCATTATAAGATCTTCTGATTGAATTTTATGTTTTGATTTTTCAAACGCTTCTTCAAATTCAACAGTGGTCATCTCATTTTTTGCGCTCTTAATAGTAGTTAAAATTTGAGTACATGTATTTTCATCAGGTTTATTTGCTCCACTTATATAGTTGTACAATGATTTAAAGAAAGGATCTGCATTTCCTAGTCTTAAACATCTAGATTCTAAGTCTTCCCATCTTTCTATATCCCATAAGTTTTCCATTATTCTATTCCAAGTGACATCAAACGATTCAGTCATATTCAAACCAAATATAGGATCTACTACAGGAACAAGTTCTTTGTTTTTGTTATACTCCATTTTAGGAATTGAATAGAAGAATAGTTTGGCATTAAAAGACATATTAAGTTTTTTAGAAAACTCGAAAGCCACTCTGTCATAACGTTCGTCAGAATTCTTACCGTTTACATCATCGTTTTTGTCTACTTCAACTTCTTCAGCCTTAATATTTAAGGTGGTCAATTGCTCTGCCATTTCTCTTCTAAAGATGTCCCAGTTATCAAGAACTTCTTCGATTAACTATTCGTTTTCTTCAGGAGTAAGTCCAGCCATCATGTTACTTTCAATAATAGAAGGTAAATAATCTAAGTTGTCTGTAAGTTTAGATATGTCAGAGGCTTGTCTAACATTAAATACAGACAATAAAGTACTAGTTAAAGAATCAAGTACATTATAGAATACATCTGGATTAATAATGGAAGGCATATTTGTTAATCTATCCTAAGGTACACCAGGAATAGAAAAGAAAGTACCCTTATCTGTAAAAGCTTTATTAAACTCTTCTACAGATGCTTGATTCATTTTATATTCACTGTATTTACCTTTGTTAATACCTTTATACACAGTAGTATATAAAGTATCAGACATGCCAAAAAATGATTTAACGAAATCCTTAACAGCTCTAAAAAACTTAATAGTTTGATATCCTAAGTTAAACCATTTAGCATTTTGAATTATTGCCCAACTACGGAAGTCCTCAGCCATAGCCTCTTCTACTTCATTCATAATAGCATTCTTATATTCTGGATGATGTTTGACATAATCCTCATATATAATCTATCTTTCTCTAGGAGAATGTAATAGTAAGTTAACATAATGCCAAGCTTCGTGATATTGAATACCTTTACCAGCTCCTTGCCCAAGAATAATATTACCTATTCCATTAGTAGCTAACCTAGTAACACCGTACACTCTAGGACCATTAGAAGCGGCTCTCATTACTCCGTTGAACACCATGACCTAATCTACATCTAAACCTAGTTTTTCCATCAACCACGATTTAGCTTCGCGTAAATCCTGTGATATTCTATTTACCTCATTTTCCTCAGTAGAATACATACCAGTAACATAGAAAGTAGGCTATTCACCTATCTCTTGAAATACCTTCTCTAACATGGATTTAATAAACATCTGAGGTTTACCATCCATATCGTACAAATAAACAAAATTGCTAGTTGCTACCTTCTAACCAAGAGATTCTGCATAAGCGTTAGCCTCCTCAGCAGTCATATATCTACTTGCTTTAGGAGCATTTGCATCAGGTTGTTTAAGAGATCTAGCTAACTCCTGAGCTTTAGCTCTTCTACTCTGTCTATTCTCAGATGTAACTTTTGGTTTAGTTGGTTCAGGTTGCGTTACTGCTTCTTCCTTTGTAGCATTTTGTACATGCGTTTGAACTAGTTCTTTTTGGAATATAGGTATTTTAATGGGTTCCCCAGATTTAGTAGCCGCATCTCTTTCTCCTACTTTTGTAAATCCTAATTTTGCAAATCTATTCAAGCCGGATATTCCGCCTTTAGATAATTCTCCCCAAGTAGACACATAGGCTCCATCAGGTATCATGTCGACCAAAGCTTGAAATAATATTTGTTTTTCTTCTTTAGAAAACGCATTTGGATTTTTTTTGTCTGTAGGTTTAAAGTGAACAGAATAATAGTTATCTTCCAGATCTTTTACTAATTCGAAATACCCTCTACTTTCTTGTCCTTTTAAATATACCCTTCTAGATTTATTAGTTTTATCTGGATTATTTCTCCAAGGTTTTAATTCATCCTTAATTGTAATTTTATCACTAGGTGGAGTATTGAATATATCTGAAAAATCTACTCTTTCTTTCTCCTTATTTGCTCTAGCAGGCTTACTTATAGGCTCAGTGGATACTGTTACAGGAGTTTCTGATTGGTTAACTGTAATGCCTTCTGCATAGATAAAACCATCTTTAAATGCGTACTCTCCCATATCAGTCATTAACTTACCACTATTGATTGCCCAAGCTAATGCTGGAGGAGCTACTTTATCCTTTACAAATTTACCATTTTTTTCTACTAAGCCTAGTTCTGCTATAGAAAATTCTAATTCTCCTGGAAACAATACCAATTTTTCATCTCCTGGTTTTAATACGCGAGTAGCTAAATCTCTCAATTTCTCTGGTAATGATGAACTAAGAACATTTTTATCAGTATTCCAGTGATAATTCTACATTAAGTACCATATGATTGCTTTTCTAATTCTAGGATCGGTTTTAACAGATTTTAATGGAACAGATGTTCTACGATATACTCCTTCCTTAGGACTAGCGAAATAGAAAACGTCTGCCTCTGAATCAAAACCTAATTGCTTTTTAGCCAAGAACTACATTTCTTCTTCTTTCTTAGAAGCAAGACGTGTCTTTTCTCCCTGATTTACTATCAGTGGTAATACATCATATGGATCTCCATCTGTAATTAAATCAAGTATATATTCCATAAAATTGTGATACTACCCGTCTGGAGTAGGATTACCCTAACTATCATGGCTTCTTAGCTGAATATCAGATGGTCTGGTAATAGTATCATCTCTAAAGAATTTTTCACTAAGATAAATAGGTAATGTAAATCTACCTCTAGGAGTTGCGGACGGCTTAGGAAAAATAGCAAGTTTACCAGCAAATCCTCCGCTATTAGCTATTACTTCATCAGAACCTAACTGTTTAAAAGCAAACGGATCAGCTTTATATCCTACTTGAATACCTCCTACACCATAGCCAAAAGTACATTCTGTAAGTATTTTGTTAGGATCTAAAGGTATTTGAAATGTTTTACATTCTGATAACTTTCTAAATACGGGCTTGTTTCCTTCTTTTTGATTGTTAAACACACCATTAGATACATTAACTTTAGTAGGTACCACGTGAGTGAGAGCTTCTTCTGGTAATATATATTTACCGTTTTTATCCTTAGGACACTTTTCTAAATAAAACTTAACTACCTATTCTTTTTGAGAAGCTAATGTATTTAAGTCTTCAGCAGCTTTAGATCCTTTTTCTACAATACCAAGTCTATGTTGATAGTCTATTGTTGCTTTAGAATTACTTCTATATGCTGTAGCGTATATTTCTCCATTTTTATCTATTATCATATATACTGCAGCATTACTATACGTAGTAGGATCATTAGGATTAAATTGTTTTTCATTAGTAGATATAGTTGGTCCTGGAACAAAGTAGATTCTAGCTCCTTTTAAGAAATCAGAATTACCCATAGCCAGTCCTAATTCCTGCCCACTATGAATTGTCTTAGCCCCTTTTATTTTAAAAGGAAGATTCATTGGTTTTGTAGCATCTGGTCTATAAAACAAAGTTTTACCTACCAACCAGCTATTCATAATACTTGTAGACGAAGATAATCCTGGAATAGAACCATTGTCTTTTTCCTATTTATTAGATTTTTCAGATAATGTTTCATTTGGATCAGACTAATATTCTTCTGCTAAATTTTCTTTCTATATTTGCTCTTTAGTTACTTCTTTACCATTTAAGAATACTCTGCCTTCTTTATTTATAAAATAGTCTTCTGCATCTGGAAAAGCTTTATTAGCAGACTTTTCTAATGAAACAGGATCTACATATGGCAATTCTGCAGGTTCTTCTTCCACCATAGTTGCTCTAATAGCTTCCGGTATTTCTGGTTCTGGATTTAAAAAAGGATTATCATCAGAAGTTAAACCACCATCTTGATCACCCGGATCTCTAAAGTTAGAAGCGTCCATAAGGTTTTCGAAATCAATCTTTTCTTTAGTGTCGTCTTTAGCCTGTTTACTTTTTTCTATCTCTTCTTCTGCTAATTCCTATGGAGTTTTGTCACTAGTTATATCTTCTGCACTGTCAGCTACTGTAACCATTTGACTAATATCCAATTCGTTTACATCAGCTACTTCTTTTTCGCCTGTTAGTTTATCTTCTTCAGTCTCTTTATAAATATCATCAACTACAGCAGACTTTTCTTCTGCTTCTTTTACATCCAAATCTTTAGTGGCAATCTAAGATCCAGAATTATCTCCAACTCCAGTTGGTGTAAAATCTACTTCTTCTTCCTACTCAACGTCTTGTGTATCTTCTATTTCAGCACTCTCTACTTCATCTAGATCATTATATGATCTATCGTTGTGAGAATATCTATCCATATCAGATTTAATAATCTCATTAGCATAGTTTCTAGCAGCTTGTACAGAATCATCCCACTGTGCTTCTTGTTGTTTTATGTTATTATTGTATCTAGTTACTATGGACTTGATGCTCGGAGCTTCTTTACCTTCTTTTTCTGCTAATTTAGTATATTCATCTATTACATTTTGCCTTTCTTCATCAGTAAGTTGACTCCAATTTCTAATATTAAAATCTGTAGATCTACTTCTATCTGCTTGAAGTACTATTCCATTCTAATAAGCAGAACGTCTGTTTACCGCTTTTCGTAATAAACCTTCTAATATGTATCTATCTGCAATAAGTTGTTCTAATTCAGGATTACTATTTGTACCGAAGACGATTTTTAATTCTTCGTTCATTTTTTTATCCTTTTTTATAAGCTTTTCTAGGTTTCTCGTGCTATCATTAATTAGATTTACTACAGCCGCTATATTGTCGTTTGTCACATCTAGACCATTATTTCTAGCCTCATTTATGAAAGAATCCATGTCTTTTAACTGTCTTTTTAATCTATTAAGAACAGTCACAGTAGTAAAAGCCTACTGTATATTTCTGATCTCATTAATGAGATTGGTTTGAGTACCCCATGATTCTCTCTCTGTATCAGACAAATTACCCCAGTATTCATCCACCATGTTAGTGAATTCATCAGAAGAATATACTTCATTTATTTTAGCATCTAAATTCTTCTGTGCTTCTTTAGCTTGTTTGTTGAATACTCGTTCTATATCATAAGCTTTTATTGCATTTTTTACAAATATTTTATGTTCTTCGCTTCCTCTATAAATGTTTAAATTGTTAAGATTATCATCTACATTGGGATTATGATATATACTTTCTATAAGTGCTGCTTTTCTAATATCTTCATCTATATCCTCTTGAGTAAGACCTTCCGGCAAGAATCTATCTCTAATATCCTAAAGATTCTTCATTACATCTTGCGTATAACCTTTTTTAACTGCATTATACCATCTGTCAACCTTAACGTCTTCTTCTTTATTACTAATGTCATAAGCAGCCATATTACGAAGAATGTTATTGGACTTTACATCTCGTATTAATTGATTTCCATCAGCTATTACGGTTCCACTTCCTCCCATTAACAAACCAATTAAAGAACCAATTTTCATATTTTGTTCTAATTCTTTGTCATTGTTAAGAGCTTCATCAGGATGTAAACCCATCAAAGCCATATTAGCTTCTACACCATATTTAAAGTTCTTGAAGAAAGCGTTTACCATATTCATGCTAGTAGGATTATACTTACTTTGTAAGTCATAATTCTTTTGGATTAAATATTGTTGTCCTTCTTCTGTACCTTCTCCAAATGCAGTTACACCAAGTTTAGTACCCATTCCGGCTATAGTTTTGAGCACATCTTTGTACTTATTAGCGGTATAAATATCTCTTGAAGCTATTTTATATAAAGCCTTGTTCAGTCTAGTATCTATGATATTATTGGCTATATCGGTTACTTTAGATAATTTTGTAGCATCCGCCAATTTCTTTCCACCACTAGCTAATAAATCCTTAGCTGATTTTACCGCTAATTTACCTCCGTATGAATACAACGCCATATCCATTGCATCCCACAACCCTAGTGCCATATTAGATGTCCATACATCATCTAAACCATTATAAGCATTTAGTTTTATTCTTTCGAAATTAGAATCTCCGGTCTTAATATTATAAAGGAGCATTTGTTCTAATACCTGAGGGGCAGTCAATTCATCTACATTTACTCCTCTGGCTTTTAATTGTTCAACTCCTTGATCTAATATTTTGTCAACGTTGATATTACCAGAATCCATTTGATTTACTATATTATTTAAGTATGCGTCAAATAATTCTGCATTAGTTTCTTGTGTACGTTGGTAATAGCTATTGGCAGCATTTAAACCAAATTCTCCGATTGCCATAAGTGCTGCAGAGTATGGATTTCCTCGTTTAGCTGCAGTTTTAGCTGCAGCACTAACTAATCTACCTAACGTGGCTGTTTCTACAGTAGTAGCTAATTCTCCTAAAGAAGAACCTAGTTGAGGTATTGCATATGGATATGACTGTAAATCCCCCCATTCAAATTGGTTTGTATTTACTTTTTCTCTAAACTCTGGAGATATCTAATTAGGATCAAAGAACCAACTTCCATTCTTTAGTATATTCTGTCTATCTTTTATTTTCTATATCTTAATATCTTGAGATGTGATGTTGTCATCATAAACTTTCTTGAGATTATTTATGATTTCTGTTCTATCTGGATTATTCCATATATTTTTCTTTGGTTTAATATTTAATATTGCATCATCATAACCAGCTTTGACATAAGCTTCATAGGCTTCTGCTTTATTATCAAACATTGTAGATACAGCCATAGTTAGTCTATCCCACAAAGATATTTTTCTAGGATCTATCTATAAACCAATTGTTTTAGTTTTTTCACCAGTAATACTGTTTGTCTCAAATCCATCATAGTACAAAGGAGCCAATTTACTATTTCCTTTAATTAACATTTCATACGTCTTAGCATTAGACTATAAATATTCATTTAGTACATTTGCCGTATCAATGTCTTTTTTTGCTATCGCTTCATTCAATTGTTGTCTCTTTTGTTCATAATCTGTCAAGAACTCTATACTTTGCATAGTGCGTAGTTCTTTTCTTGCTAGATCTCCTTCTAACGATTTTATGTTAGTTTCCAGAGCTTTTTCTACGATAGACTACCCTAACTCACTATTATATGATTTATATAAAGCCTTAGTAGATAATGTTCCTATTGGATTGAACCCTATAGCAAAACTAGTGAGAAAATCACCCCAAGTAGAACTACTTTCTTCTGATTTATTATTGTTAGTTCTATTTCTAGTATATATATCTGCCAAACTTGTTGGTATGTCATTATCATACTCCTATACCTACTATTTTCTTTCAGAAGTAGTAGGTACATCTTGTACGGTATCTTTTAAAGAATTATAAGTAAAGGCGTTCATTTTAGGGGCGCCTATGATAAATTTGTTGTCTTCCATATTATCTTAGATATCTGTTAGCTGAATCTCCTGCTTGTGAATATTTTTCTTTAGTTCCTAGACTTCTAACACTGTTTTCATAGTTAGCATTTCTAGTAATAGTAGCTTCATTATTTCCTATTTGCAATGGATATGTAGCATCAAATTCTACATATAAGGCTGTTTTATCCAGTTTCTTTCTTGTTAATTTTTTCTCTGTACCATCGCTTTCTACTTCTCCAGTTTCTGGATCAATAGATTGAGTTATCTTTATCTCCTATTCATCTAGTATATCTCCTAGAGCTACTACTTTTGCTCCTATTAATTTTGCAAAATCTCCTTTAGCAATAGAATTGAATCCAATATTCCTTAATTGGTCTATTGGTATGTAAACTTTACGTTTATGATATACTTCATTATTATCACTAAGTACTTTGCCATCTCCTTTTACAATAACATCTCTGAACTGATCATTGTACCAAGCCTGTTGAATAGTGCTCATAGCTATAGCTCTATCTTTCCAAACTTGCTTCTTTTTATCATCTGCAGCATTATTCATACGGGTCATAGCATAACCTAATGCTCCATTTTCGAATCCTAATAACCCAAATGTCATATCTGATCCCAATGTCATATTAGCTGTAGAACCTGTTATTTTAGTATCTTTTCCAATAATATCTCCTCCTCCTTCTTGTAGTAAACTGTTGTTTACCTCATTAGACAAAGGTTGGCTTATCATATCTAGTAATTTCCTCGAAGCACTATTTACTCCAGAAGATTGTGATAATTGTAACCAAGCTTGTTTTAAATTATTACTCATATTGCTACTTGCTTTCTAATATATCTCCTTAGTTGCATTTCCTGTAGCAATTGCTTCTCTTTCTTCTGGATTTAAACCTCCTAAAGTAGCAAGATTGTTAGTTACTGTAGTAGTGGCTAATATACTGGATAAGTCTGGAAGAGATTGGGATGTTTTTTCAGAGCCTAGTCTGCTTTTCAGACTATAACGCAACTATTCTATAAAGGATGGATCTACATCGTATTTTGGTCTGCGAGTCCTATCTATTTGGGACTGTGCTACAGCGTTTATAAATTGTTGCTTAGCTGCCTCAGCATTACCTGCATTTCTATCTAAAAATTCCTCATAATATTTTTGTCCTTGGGGAGTATCAATTAAGTCATTAAATTTAGCATTAGCTACAGATAATAAATCTTCCATATTATTCCCAGTTACAATATATCTAGTACCATTAACATATTCTGTACCTAAGAAACCTGGTTTTAAGTCATTAAAATAAGGAGTGCTTAGTTCATTAAGATTCATGTAAGCAACAGGAGTAATATCATCAAAGATTTTTCTAGAACCTAAAGTATCATAGTTTGCAATATCAGATTTATCCCAACTATCTTTTAATCTACCTTCCGCTTTCATTTTGGCTCTAGTCTATAAACCAAGTCTTTGATAATCTGCACTTTCTTTTAATTGACTTAAAGCTGAATAGTCTACACTATTTATCAACGATTGAAGTTGAGCTCTATTCGCAGAATCTTTCATATAGTCTGGATTAGAAACCATTTGATTAATTGCGTTCTAAAAATCTTCTCTACCTATAGTAAGATTGTAATAATTCTAAGTATCTATTCTAGAAGGAGATCGAAATTCTCCAAATTTCTATAACTGATTACTAAACTATTGAGCTGCTTCATCTACTGCTTGTTTTTGAGCAGATCCTATTCTATATAACTCTCCGAAATTTATCGGAGCGTAAGTGTTTAAAAACTAAGCCTATGCGGCTTGATCATACATATTTGCTCCCATAATTATTTCTTTCTAAATTGTGACAATACCTTATTTAAAGTTTTACTATCATATCCAGCTTCTAAGAATGGACCATATAAATCCAACATTGCCATATCTCTACTCTTTTGGTTACGCATAAGTTCTTTATTCTGTGCAAATTGGCTTAACTGTGCTAAACCAGCTCTCTTAATATTTCTAGCAGTAGCTCTGCTTCTAGCGTTATAATCTATAGCTATATTACGCGCTTGAGCAAATTGCTGTCCAAGATTATTCATAGTATTAGCATATTCTGCTCTATATTGATTATCTGCATTATTCTTATAAGAGTATAGATCTGATATAGCTTTGTTAGCTGCTATCTGACTCTACAATCTATAAGCCATATTAGCTCCAGTAGTAGGGTTATATTGCGCAGCATTATAATTTGATACAGCTCTGTTTTCTCTAATAGCTCTCTCTGCTGGAGATATGTCATATCTTCTACCAGCCATCTGTTTCATAATAGCTTGTGAATACGGATTGTGAACAGAATCAAAACTTTCAGATTTAGCATTTAGATTAGAAAATACAGGAGCTAGCTGTGCTATATTAGAAGTCACATCTCCTATAGCTCCAAGCCAATCAATACTATCAGGTGTTTGTTTATATGTATTTATTGGTTCTATATTAGATCCTGTTACAGATCTAGTTGTACTAACTGGTATATATTCATCATTACTTAGTCTATCTACGCTTTCAGATGATAAATCAAGCTCATTATTAAGTAAAGGTAAACCTGAGTCTGTAGACTTAGTAGCTGATGTAGTACTACGTTTTTTATTAATACTTCTGGTAGCCGGAGTACTTACATTTGCATTAGACTTAGTAGCTGCTGGAGCTGAATAACCTGTAGAAGACAGTAACCAATACGGAGTACCGCCTCTCCATTCTCCAGTATTTACAGCTTTATCTGCAGAACTAACCATTTCATTTAAAGTAGATGGTTTATAACCAAGTGATTGCGTGTTAGTAGGTACTTTAGTAGTGCTGCTAGTATTGATCTATTTATTTGCAGACTGAGTCTATTCTGGAGAATACAGTTGCTTATCATACACATCCTCCCAATAGTTAAATGGTCTATAAAGTCTATCTGCTATTTGTACTAATTTACCTTTATTATTAGCTGTAATCACACTACCACCATCTTTGAATTTGCTAGTATTACCTTTTACTTTTTTAATACCTTCTTGTATACTAAACAATTTATCATGAATAATCTAATCATTCATCTTATTAAGCTTTTCTGCATTTTGTGCATATATATCTTTAGCTTTACTCTTCTTTTTAGACATCATTCTCTTACCCATTTGCGCAAATGTTTCTTTAGTTCCTGGTACTTTTAATGTATCGCTTAATATTCTACTACCTTCTGGCAAATCTACTAAATTACTATCAGTAGGTCTTCCTTTTTCTGGAACTTCTAGCATATTACCATCAGGAGTACTAATTAATTCTCCATCATCTACATATGCTAAACTAGTTGGAATCTAACCACCATAAGCCATTGTCTATACATCTTGGTCATACGTTTCAGCGATTTCTTGATCTACTAAACTACCAGTCTAAGCACCAATCCTATGATTTGCTGCTTTTACTTTTAATCTTTCATATTCTCTTCTAAGTTCTTTATTCTATCTAGCTCCTCGTATACCTGTACCTAATGTCATAGTAGGATCTTCATAAAAACCTTGTTCAGTAACTTTACCTTTCTTCCCTACTAAACCTACCCCAAGACCGGCTACTCCACCTACAATAGCTCCCACAGGACCAAAAGCAGAACCCATTTTAGCACCAGTAGCAGCACCGCCAACTACATTTTGTATTGACTATGATACTGCTTCCCCTTTAGTAGTAGCTGTGGATTCCCCACTAACCATATTAATCATACTACCAAGTCCTTGCGCTATGTTCGCGGCTTTATTTATTCCACCCGCTATATTAGATATACCACTTCCTCCATTACCAGATAATGGAGATTGTAGTGGAGAATTTATCTACTGCTGTAATTGCTATATTTGTGGATTAACTAATTTACTATATGTATCAGTCTATCCAAAAGCTCCTAATTTTAACTATTGTGGATTATAACCACCATTAACAAATCTTTTAATTTTTTTACTTTTACGTTTCATTATACTAGTGAATATCTATAAGTTGTGTTAATATTAGGAAGATTGAAATTGCGCTGATCATTACAATTGAAGGTATAGTCACATATTAAGTATTTACCTCTTAATCTACCTGGATAAGATGTGGCATCATCGTTAGTGGTCTCTCTTCCTATAGCAAATCTATAAGTATCTTCTCTATAATCTATAGCATAGCCTCCTTCTATATAATCTTCTAAGATAGTTGCATTTTGATTTTTAGTTCTAAACGAAGCATTAATCAACATATCTTTTATATTAGTAAATTTACCACTAAAAAATACATTATCAAATATCTTTGTTTGTAGCGGATCCTTATTTACTACTAGCTATATTCTAGACTACATGGTATTTAACGGAAAATCTTTAGTTTCCATTAATTTGTTGTTTTGTATGTATATTAATTTATCTGAAAATTTAATGTGCGATTCTGGGTTAAACGTGTAAAATGAAGTAAATCTCTAAGTATATTCATTAAATACTAGTACAGAACTATCAAAACACAATTGTATTTCATTAAAACTGTTATCATAGAAAGCAGTATGTACTTTAATGTTTGGATTACTATTTAAAAAACTCTACACATACTTTTCTTTAGATAGTTTGTGTACAGAATCAGAATAAGAACATATTTCATTTTTATCAGTGTCATACCAATATAATGATGCATCTGAAGATACTATACTATTATCGTTTGATATAGAAGAACCATTATTTGTAGTAACATAATCATATCTAGTAAGTACACCACCTGTACCCAATACTAATGAACCAACATTATTATCCTAAATAAGAGATCTATCATTTACAGATGCTATTCCTAATGCTTGATCTTGCCAGAAAAATAATCTGCCTCCAAATGAACGCATGTTGGTTACAGGTCCATACTAACTATCTACCATCATATAATTAGCTGGTCTAAATTGTGACCAACTATCTGATATTTCATTAGCCGTTTTTGTATCAGAGTATATTATTTTATAAGGTTCTCTAAGATTTGATATAGAACTAGTAGAATCTACAACATACAATTTAGCATCTGGCTATATAGAGTAAGCGTCATTATACATATAATAGTTCTTAGGTTGATTTGCATAACCAAGCGAACCACCTCCTGCATCATTCACTGATAAATACGGATTAGAAAAAGTCATGTCATCTGATCTACTAGTTGAAGAACCATATGTTAAGTTCAAATTAATAGTAGTTTCTATCAATATATAATCAGATATACTTACTTTACTGTTCCTACTTCCATAGTCATCTCCATAGTGCATTGGTATAGGAGCCGCAGTTCTGTGATCCCATACACACAGATATGTGTCTCCTCCAAATACGTATACACTATTACTCTTCTCTTCTCCTACAACAGTATAACTAGATGTACTTATATAAGTAGAATTACTTCTGTTATTATATCCGTTACCACCGTAAGGTACAGTATTTTTCTTTATATTTACTACAGGTACAGAAAATGGAGTATAAGATACTGCTCTAAATCTATCTTTCCAATGTTCAGAAGATTGAACTGTATTTATATCTACGTTCTAGTGTCTTGGAAAATTACTGTTTTTTAATTTCAAAGCAGCGTTTCTACCAAAGTAAGCTCTCTTAGCGCTAGGCCAACCTCCCATCATATCAGAATCATTATTCCAACATACAGCTGCATTAATATACTATCTATTATCTATGGTTCTATAGTAAGCTCCAGAATTATTTAGTGCATCTTTGTACATTTCTGGGGTCGCTACTGCTTTATCTATTTCTATAGATACTCTATTTGGATATATAGAAGAGTAAAAACTATGGTAGTGTTTTCCTATTATATTATTTACTAAAGCTTCATCATCGTTGTGACTAAAATTTTCTCCTATTAAGAAACAATACTGAGGCATGTATATAGTACCTTCTGTATTTTGTTGCCTTTCTTTAGTAGATGTGTCTGACAAATAAGTATAATCAGGACTGGCAAAATATTTTTCATATCTTATTCCATTGAAATAAGCCTGATCAAATCTAGACTCTAACCAATGTGATAAATCAATATAACAAGTATCTAGACCATTTAATACTGAATCCCCAGAATAATCAATCTCTGGAGTCATTAAAGAAAACAAATCCCTTTGTACTCTCTTATATTCAAAAGATATCCAATCTTCTATGCCAGGACCAGGACCTAATCTAGCGACATTATAATTAGCATCTGATACTCCCAATGGTATTTTAGGTCTTATATCGTTCTCATTTCTTAACCAATCGCCTACTGTTGACATTCTCCAAGGAAAGGAAGTAGTATCAGATAGTATTCCCTGCATCAATACAGTTCTATCGTCATAGGTTCTTTTACATCTTACTATCTCATATGCTTTAGTACCTGCTGGTATATTTTTAACTGTAAATTCTATTCCAATAGGTTTTCCTTCTGGGAAAGAATCATTCATATACCACGGACATGCTTCTCTTGAATGCGGAAACTTAATATCAGCAATCCAATAAACTGGAGTAGCTATATTACTGTCATTGTAAAATACTATTCCAAATCTATAAATTTCATCTCTTTGATAACTTTTAAATTTAGATGAGAAGTAAGGATCAGAATAATTATCATATCTGATTTCACGAACAGGATACTCTACAGTTCCTATTTGCTAATTGCTAGTTACATCGTATATTCCCTATGATATGTAATTGCCAGTTGTCTGTCCTATATTGACATTTTTAGAACTAAAACTTCCTAAACTAATTTTTGCGTATATAAATTTATAACTGATATTTGGTCCAGTACCTCCTAATACTTTAGGATTACTACCATCATTAAACTAGTATTTACAGGCGTCCTATTCAGTAAAATTATAGTCTCTTAGATTATACGGATTTATACAATCGTGTCTCTTTTTATTTAAAGACAAATCTTCGAATACACTATCTATATTACTATTATTAGTAACAACAGATATATTCTAATTCGTATCTGAAGATTGCAAAATTAACTTATTGTTTTCAGTAAAACGATAAGCTCTAGCATCATAATCAGGTTTCCATGTAGCTTCCTTTATATCTGCTGCAAATAGAATATTATCTTTCTTTTCTATTGTACCTGCTGTGAAATTACTACTCTTATAGCTATTAAATTCTTCAACAGTAAGAGTGTTCAATATCTTAGTACCAAAGTCCTAATAGTTCATTGAAGTACTACTTTGTGGCAAGTCTACTTCATCAATTACATCTATAGTAGGTTGCTAAGAATTATCTGTGTATTTAATTCTTACTATTCTACATTTATCAAATAAGCCAGATATAACGTTACTTACATCAATATCTATTATTGCAGATTTACCAGTATTAACGTCCTTACCAACTCCCTCATAGAAATAATTATTATTAGTATTACTTGTAGTAAGATGCATTAAGTTACTAACAGGAGAGTAACCAGTACTAGTGCCTCTTTCATTAAACAGTTGATAAGCGTATTGTACTACTCCTGAAGTAAGCTATCCATTTGTATTAAGTGTAGTTATAACAGGAGCTACTAGTAAAGTAGACGGATTAATATTTAAAGAATTAGGATTTTTAATATTACCTTCTTCATCTAATGTATCATCGTGATCTTTTCCTGGAACATATCTATCACTCATTATATTTAATGTGCGAATACTACTTTCTCCATCTACAAAATATATTTTTATAATTGTATCAGATTCATAATTAGATACTATTCTTATTCTGCTGGTCTTACTATAACCTAAAGCTCCTTTTACAACTAATATATGTTGTAGTTCGGAAGTATCATAATCCCATATTCTATATACTCTATTTATATCTTTAGAATCAACTGTAAATATTACTCCATATTGATTAATAGTAGATGTAGCAAGTACTGTTTCATCTTCTGATAAAAAATCTCCTCCTGGAATTAGTTTTGCACTTTTTATATTCTGTAATACTCCACTAGTTCCATCTTTATCAGTCATGATACGTACATTCTCAGCATATCTGTATTCATCCTGTGGAATTGCTGTAATATCTACGTCTAGGTTCATTCCTGACACAAAACTATTTGTCTAAAATGTATTACTCATTATTTATTCTAATTATATAATATTTGCTCATCTCCAGTATTCTCAAAGAAAGTATCATGATCATCAAACTCTACATAGAGTTTATGCCAATCATTCTTTATAGATTCTATCTCATCAGGTCCAGGAAGCATAGCTTCTGCATAAGCAGATTTACGATAAAAATTCCAAGAATTTCTAATATCATAATATATATTCTAAGCCATTTGTCCTTTCATATATTTTGGATATGAAAGCTTCATAGTTACATACCAAAATATTGCTTCAAAGTATGAAGGATTATCTGGAATCATAGGCATACTGTCTTCATCCGTATATATAGCATGATATGATATCTTTACCCATCCACACGGTACATTTGTATTTATATATCCAGGTTTAGTAGAATACTGTAAACTACTACTTAATACAGCTGGATTACCTATTACTAGTTTACCGTTATTACTTGGTATAGTATACTAATTTACTAATGCAGACAATGTCTATTTTACATTAGTATCATTATTAAGTATATCTAAAGCTGGTCTATCTTCAGTAAGATTAAATATATTTTTTACTAAAGGTATGAGAGCACTATCTTGTATAAGCATTTTTGGTTCACAACCCCTACACTTGGTATATACTCCAAATGAATTAGTTACCTTTCTCATAGGTAACCAACCACAGCTATTGTTAAATGAAAAGGCTACTTGATTTAATCTATATAAGTCACAAGGTAATTTAGCCTGATAATTTTCAACAGGTATTACTTCTACTTTGTGTTCTAGTTGCTATACAGCACCTATCTTTTCCATAGCCTCACCGATCCAGTTTCTAATATCTGTTATTTTAATTTCATCTTCTTTCAAGTCTAAGTCAGATATTATCTTTGCTATTACAGACTTAGAACTAACTAATTTGTTATCTATCATATCTTATTTGATTTCCTAATAATCATGTTCCTTATTCTTAATTATCTAAGCTAGTCTTCTTTTATTAGCTCTAGTAGCTACAAACTAATATCTAGTTTTATTAGTTAGTAAAGAGTCCTTTTTACTCCATAAATATCTGAATTTAAAGAAATCAGAATGGTCATTAATAAAATACACAGCTTTTCCTTGTATAGCACTTTCGTGATAATCTATTCTTAAACTTCTATTATCAAAGTTTTTTGGTTTCCTTTTTACTATACTAAGGTTTCCCAATCTACAAGGAAGTTTGAATTCTCTACTTCTTTCGATAACTTCTTCAGCTATAAATTTAAAGTAATCTGTTACTATTTGCCTGTATAGTTTATAATCAATATCATATACAGTATTTCGCTCTATATTAGATAAGTAAAACTAGTAAAAATCTATTACAGTGTATGATTTCTTGTGTGTCATTGCTATTGTTTATAAATGTTCTACATATCATCTCTAGAGTTATTTGTCTCATCAGATGGCATCTTAGTCATAATGTTCAATTCCTTACTAAAGATAAGATCCTTAATAGTAGGTATCATATGAGCCGGAGCTGGATACGGTTGATCTGGATCAAAGCATTCTCCTGCATCAAATGGATTTTCAAGAATCACATCTGCCTCTACCCATTCTAGTTGGTTATTGCCTCCTTCCACGTATAGTTTATTATTTCTTAAGTAGGCAATGTAGTCTTTACATGTATATTTTCTATACTTTTGATATTTCATCTTCGTTTCACTACCGATCTAAATCAAATTACCATACATATCCTTTACAGCAATCAAACCAGACTTAAAGTGAAAATCAATCAATTTAGGTATTTCTATATCACTAACATATTCGTAGTGACCGGGTATACATTCTATTCTATTTAAATGTATACACTTAATAGTTTGAATGTACATCGGATTAACATCTCTTCCTTTATCTATGTCTTGTTTGATTAACATAGCTCTATAGTTATTAATCCACTGTTCAATCTATATCCTACTAATATGTTCTGATTCTGATATATTACTATTGCGCAATTCTAGTAATATATCATCAATAATAGTATTCAAAGTGTTTAATTTCATAATGCATTATTTATTAAATATACCTATAACGCATTTTAAAGCGTTTCTAGACACTTTATGTTATATATAATACAATTGACTGCCTAATGTAATAGCGGTTGTCTAAAAGGCTTAAAATAAAAAAGGCTAGTGTTTAACTAGCCTCATTCATTGCATTTCGCATATTCTATGGTAACATCTACTTCATTTGTGGAGGAACCATGCTACTTGCCTATTTTATTAAATCTTTTAACTCTTTTACTTCATTTTGTAATTCCTATATTCTAGGATCTTCTTTTTCAGGTTCTTTATCTTCAAAGTCTAATTGTTTAAGTATTCCTTCACATTTTACCATTTCTTCGTCGTACTTAACCATAGCTTCTTTCTTAGCTTTGTATTCGTCATAAGTAGCTTTAACCATATTGATGATTTGCTACTTATCTGTAGCTACTGTTAAACCTATAGAATTATCTGTTACTATTGTCTTATTTTCTTCTACAGATAACTTTTTTGATTCACCGTCACAGCTTATAACTATATCAACTAATTTCTTCCTAGTCTAATTAGGCATTGGAAATTGTTGTGGTGGTAATTGTTCTTCGTATATTTTAGATACGTTAGTTACAATTCCTTTATAGTAAGTAGTGCTCTTCTTGAAAGTTCCAACTACTTCTAATACATGTATCGGTTCCCCGACATTTAATTGAGAAAAAGTATTCATAATAAGTATAAGGATTTAAGGGCTCCGAAGAGCCCTGTTTTTATTAAGCGGCTGGAGGAGTGGCTGCAGCAACTATATGGTTCATTACTTGGAATATACCACAGCATTTATTATAATAAACTAAATATTTATTACCTGTGGTTACTTCAGAATTAACCATTTGTTCCCCAGAGCCATTCAATAACTGCTTTCCAGTACCGGCATTAACGGTAGTACTATTTACTGCCGCATATCTAGACGGATTAATAGATACCGTAGCTGTAGCCGTAGTTGTACTTACTGGAGTATGCTCAACACTCATGAGAAATATACCTTCGTTAGGAAGTTGTCTCCAAATCATAGGGCATATGCCATAAGTAACCTACTCGTTCGATGTAGAAGTAGCGGCATAAATTGTTGGTAATACGGGAATACCAAATCTATCTACTCTTCTAAAACTTCTGTTGAAATTATTGAAAGGATACATATTTACCTCCTTTCTTTAATTAGCAACCACAGTTGTCACCGTAGCCGTAACCGTAGTTACCAAATCCATAGCAGCAGTTCGGGTTAGGAACTACATAAGCTGGAGTTGGAGCTGGAGTTCTTAATTGAGAAACTATATTAGCTGTTTGTGCCTACTGTGAAGCAGCCAATGCCAATTGATTATTTTCTTGACGGAGTGCGTCAATCTTGTTTTGCATTTCACGCATTTCGAGCTGACAGAATTTGTCATTTATAATTTGAGTTTGAGCGTCGATTTTAGCACCCAAGATGTTAAACTGAGTGTTAGCATTGCTAGTTAGAGCATTAGTCTAATTTACAATAGCCAGCTGACTCTCATAACCCTGAGTAGTTATAGCATTACGTACATCGCAGCAACATGAAGCTAACTGTGAAGCAAGACTTGCATTTCCACTCTGGATAGCATTGATTACCTGAGCACCAGAAAGTTTAGTATCGCAAGCGATCTGACTTACACTAGTATTAATAGTATTCAAAGCAGACTGTACTGAATTGATATCACAATTCAAAGTATTAGCTAAAGAACTAATAGCTTCCTTATTACCATTAATAGCGTGCATCAAGAGATTAGTGTTAGCATCAGTATTCAGTTGTGAAGCCAGTTGAGAAGCTTCTCCACTTCTGTTACCGAAACCATTACCACCCCATCCGCCCCATACAAAGAACAGAAGGATGATCCAAATCCACCAACCACCGTTTCCTCCGAAACCGCCGTTGTTCATCATAGCCATGAGAGCTGCAGGATCCATACTTTTATTACCATTCTGCATTAAAGCAGCCAGACCAGCGTCAAAACCGCGATCTTGAACAATAATTTTATCTTCTAACATAATTGATTTTATTTAAAATTGATTTTAATTGATTAATATCTAATGTAGCGCACAGAACGACCACGTTTGAATTCTTCTTCACCTGGAAAGAATCTATTTTCCTCTCTTTCTCTATCGAATTCCTTGTCGTATTCTCTGTCGTATTCTCTACGTCTACCATATGAAGATCTGCCCATTCTACGATAATTACCGTAGTTTTCCTCCTCTTCATCGTCTTCGTATTTGCTGTAATGTCTTTCGAAATAGTCTTCTTCAGCATTTCTAATCTTATCACACATTACATAAACATAGTAATACCACATCTTACCTTCATCAACATCTCTATCGCATATCCAAGCTTTAGCTAATTCTACAAAGAATTTGCTACTATTAGAATTTGCAATATTGATTATTACTTTATAGTAATCCGAGTATACCATATTCAATGCAACATACCAATCATACTTGTTGAATTTATCATCCAAACGTATTCCATGCTGATTAGCTAATGCCGTAGTCTCTTCAATAGACCAATGCTGACCTCTAGAGCCATCTTCATTTTCCATCTTACTTACAGCTTTACGAGCGTGTTCTTCATCAAAATGAGGACCGTGTTCAGCTTCATAAGCTTTTGTACGGATTATTCTATGCATATTATTATTTGATTAATATATTAATATTATTGATTATTCTGTAACTTCTACCACTCTAGTATCTGTTACTTTAATTAAAATGTTGCTATTCTGTATTTGATATTTTCTGACACGATCTTTTTTCCAATCAAAGTGTAAGAATCTCTAGAAGCCATTTTTATACTTATTACGATACTATTTTTTTTCTTCTACGAACAATATCTGTGAGTTTCTTAGATCTAATATGGCTGTTAAGATTGAGTCTTTTCTTTCTATAATGATTGTAGTTAAAGGATTTAACTTTAATTCTTTTTTAAAGTTTATATCTTTAGTTATTATCTATGTAACAGTATCCTTCATTTGTGTATTGATTACTTGTATCTACTAGAGATTCTTATCTTTGATTTTTAATTCTTTCTACACTTCTAATGCATTCTAAAGTAAGCTATCATTAGTGTTATTTAAGTCTGCTATACTTAACTGAAGTGTTCTATTCTATTCTTTTAATTTGCCTGTTAAACTCTGATAATATTCGTAATTGTTTGTAACTTGTCCTAATTCTGTATCTAGAACATTAATTCTCTTATTCTAATAAAAACAAAAGGCAGTCAAACCAATTATGATAATGACTGCCAGTTTACTGAGATAACTCTTAATAGCTGATAACATGTTATTTTGTCTTAAATTCTGGTAATATATACTAGATCGCTAGTGCACTTGATCTAGACATTTTTTCGATAAGTTCTATATCCATGTTATTATCAAAATTATGAATATAACCTATTACTATAGTACCTATCCAATTATTCTTTTCGTCTGATAATCTTCTAAGAGCAACACTGTGACAACCATTGCTCGTCATTATAGACTTTATTTTATCATCAAGTTCAGATGCTTCAATACCTTTGATAAACTTATATTCTGAATTAGCTAAGTCAGATACGAATTTAGCTACTGATTCAATCTTTATATCGCACAAGCTATCTCTTACTGATGATACCCCATATTGCTTTACTTCCAGAGTAGCAGATATATACATTTCTTTATACAGAGGATGTGGTTGAATTAAATATACTCTATCTGCTTTTAAGAAATATAGTAATTCCCAAAGTTCTCCATATATAGTAGCTATGTTACCCGCTTGTTTAACATTATTACTATGTTCTTCCTATTTCCACTTCTCTATCTTATAATCAGTTATCTTATTTTTAGTATACTGATTATATGTAAACCATAGAGCCAATATTGAAGCAATTCCTGAAAGTATTTGAGGTAAGAATTCTAGAAACATCTGAAGTAAAAGTTAGTTAAATAAAAAAATCCTGTACTTAGAATATTATAAGACAGGATCTGAAATATCTTTGAAACATATATATAAACGTACGAAAATAGTTTAGGTTTTATTGTTATTATTTATACTGATGTAATCTAATAGCTCTTTATATTTTATAACTTTATTAAACAAATTTCTTCCATTACAATATTTAATCCAGCCTACATAACTACAGATTTTCTATAGATATTCTTCTTTAGTCATGTCTCGTTTATTCAGTATAGCTATCTTTTTACAAAAGTTTTTCTTTATTCTTTTTCGCAATAATACATGAGAATGATATATTCTATAACCTACAAAATCAATCCCTCTATCATCTACTTCAAATATCTACCAATTATCCTTAAATTCTAAGTGTAATTTATCATTAAGATACTGTCTCATATCTTGAAACAAATCTCTTAGAAATTGTTTATCCCCATGCAGTATTACGATATCATCTGCATATCTAAAATAATATTTTATCTTCTTTACTTCTTTAATCCAATGATCCATATAGGTTAGATATAAATTAGCAAAGAACTAGGATAAGTAATTACCAATAGGTACTCCATCTGCAGAATCTATAATATTATATAATAGATCTAATAATCTTTTGTCTTTTATCTTTTTACTTATTATTTGTTTTAGAACATCATGATTTATAGAAGGATAAAACTTTTTTATATCTAACTTAAGACAATATTTAGTGTTATCTCTATCCTTCAAAGCTAATTTAACGTCTTTCAAGGCTTTGTGAATGCCTCTTTTCTTAATGCAGCTATATGTACCTTTAATGAACATTGATACCCATAACGGTTCCATAATATTCATTATAGCATGATGAACAATTCTATCTGGATAATACGGTAATTTAAATATCTCTCTTTCTTTAGGTTCATATATCTTAAATATAAAATACTATGAAGTATTATATTCCCCATTGATTAGTTGCTATCGTAATTTTAATAGAAGTTCATCTTTGTGTTTATCAAATTCTCTAATTTCTTTTCTATTACCTTTATTTCTTCTAGCTTTACTATCGGCTAAATATAAATTATCTAAAGATACTATTTTGTCAAATAAATTATTAAATCTTTTCATCTGAATCTACGTATTGAGTTTTCATTTACATTACTAACACAATCTTTTAAATATGTCATTTTCTGCCAAGTGGCAAAGTCTCTTAGTTAACAGTACTAAAATATCTTTCAGATGTAATTTTTTTGTAGTTCAGTGTACTGATATTAACATTGGCATTACCTAGCTCATTGTTAGAATTCAGATTGAACAAACTGCAATTCGAACTATTACTAGAATTACTGCTGATATACCTAAGACAACTTTTTGTACCCTTAATATTTAATTAAGGTACGTAGATAATTCGAGTACCGATAACAACATTGGCAATACCCAGCCCAACGCTAGAATCCAGAGCGAACAAACCGCAAAGCGAACCAAGACCAGAACCACCGCCGACGATTACCGTTCTATCTGATGTTGAAGTGTTTGTCCAGTTATAACTACACCAATAGGTTCCTTGGTTTGCACCATATGCCTCATTAGTTGGAGGGAATGTATCGAATGATGAATTATAAACTAACTTTTTCTTCCAACCATCTTTGGTAGTAGTACTACATTGTAGTTTATAATCACTAATCGCAGTAGATCCTAATGTACTTAAATTATCATTTATATAAACGTCATTTACAGAAGTTTCAGCATTAAAATGTACAAGAGTATCAATAGTGTTCTTCCAAACATGTCCAAATGGATTTTCTATTCCTCTGTATGTTGGCACTTTAACAGTTAAAGTTCCCGTTACAGAACCTTCTGCATCTGTTTTTTCATAAGAAAACTAAGTGATTCCTGTATAATTTCCATGTTCATCCGTAGTACCACATGGAACAAAACTATATAAATTTGTACCATTGTTAGTCGCAGTTCCAGTTGTTACTCCATCACCTAAACCTCCTTGATGATATCCTTCAGCTGTAAGCTCTGCATTAAACGCCTTTTGACTATTAGAACAAGCGTATTCTACTAGATACAATATAGTTAATATTTTATGAGCTTTGTAAGTATACATATTCCAGTTATTACTCTCTGGATTATTTGCTCTAGCTCTCTATTGCATAGTAGTTCTGTTAAGACTAACTACAGGAGTAATAGTACCATTGTTTATAGACTTCAATACATTATCTACATTGCTTGCTTCATATGCAGATATATAGAACTTACTTACATGTTCAGCTTCTGGTATATGCGGATCAGCTGGGTATAAATTCAAATATACTGTTGTATCATCTTTCATACATTTATACCAAAACTCTGGTATCTCTACCATTGTATTTAAAGCCATATTTCTACTTGTTCCATCTTCATACTTAGTTCTGTCTGTAGCATTAAGATACTTAACAACTTCGTCTGAAGTAATAGTACAAGACTTCATTTTAGAATGTATAGGTAATTCTTTATGCCAAGGCATATAACCCGTTCTAGTTAGTGTAGTATCTGCAGGTCCTTCAATTGGAAAGCTGACACCATAATAATTAGTAAACACATTAGTATCACCTTTGTTTATCATTTTCACAGCAGTACTACCAAAATATGCTCCAAATATTTCTTTAGTTCCTAATTTCATATTATTCGTGAATTAGATATAATGTTTTAGAATCTTTAACCGATAAACCATTGTATTCAGCTAATGTCATATAAACAATGTTAGATACTTCATCAGAAGCTACACAATTACTAAGGTCTACATTTTCAGATAATTTATCCCATTCAGCAGGATTAGCTTTAGTACATACATAATTAGCTCCTGTATCAGTTAAGTTGTATACATCTCCAATTACAGCAGTTTTAGGAAGTGCAGCAAAGTTAGCTACTGAACCTTTAACTCTATATACTGAAGATACTTTACTATCTACTTGCTCTTTAGTATAAGCATCTGAAATACCATAACCAGATAATGTAGTAGCTTTATTAGCTTTATTAGCTAATTGTTTTTCCAATTCTTCTACTTCTTCTGAGTTACCAGTAATAGGTTCCCACGAAGAACCAGTCCAAGTTTTAATAACTCTACCTGTTGGATCTTGACCTAAGTCAATCCAATAAGCTACTTCAGTTGCTCCTGGAGCAACAGTACTAGCTCTAAAATTAATTTGTTCTCTCATATTTATTTAATTAAACTTATTATTCCATTGCATAACCTATAGCTTGCCAGAATACTGTACAACTTACATCTGAGTATATATAAAGGTTCTAACCAGTAACGTTAATTTGCAAAATAGCATAATTATTATTCACTCCTGGAGTTGCTGTAGTGTTAAAAATAATCATTGGTTTAGAAAAATTAACAGTAGTGGCAGTATCACTGGTTACATCTGTTGTTCCCCACTATATTATAAACCCTGTTTTTCTATCATACCAATAACCATTTTTCTTAACATCTGCTTCTATTTCTTCTGTACAAACTACAGGATCTTGTTTAGTAGTCCAAGAGCTTAACGATTTATCATATGTAAGAATCTCTTTATATACCATTCCTTCGGCAGCTACTGTCAATGTTAAATCATCTCCACTTCCTTCAGAGAATGCACCATCAAGTAAACCTGATACATTTACTGTTACAGAGTAACTATTCCCACCTCCAATAGTACCGTCGTAAGCATAGAATAAAGAAACGTTTTTATAACCACCTTTGAATAATGATATCAATGTTTCTTTATCTTCAGGATTTATCGTAACTATTTCTCCTCTTTCATATTTAAACAAACGCTCCGTAGTAAGTTGTTTAAATGTTATACCAGATCCAGTTGTACCAGATTCCTTCTTTGTAATAATACTTGCTGTTGCTGTAGGAGATCCTCCTCCTGCAGGAATAGTTAACTGTATCTCAAAATAATATACTTCAAGTTCAACACTACTAGTAAAAGATAACCAAAAATCATATTTATTTTCTTTATCCTGTGACGGAGCATATATATCACCAGTATAATTCAGAGCTACCCTTTCTCTCCAGTCAGATTCAGAGGTAGCATTTATTCCACAATATGTAATTATACAATTAGCATAATTACTTTCATTACTTACTAATTGTACTAGTTTGTCTGTATCAGAAGGATCTAATGTTAATAATGTCTTCCTTTCACGATCTAACATTCCTGTAGTATTCAGTGTTATCACAGTAGGTTCTACTTCAGGTGTATCACCTTTTTCACCTCTAGACGGTTTTCCTGTATCTTCATCACCTAAAAACCAGTTACCATTACTACCAATAGTAGGAGTAATACCATTCGTACCATTAGTTCCAGCATCACCTTTAACTCCAGGATCTCCTTTATCACCTTTATCGCCTTTAGGAATACTAATATTACCACTACCAAGTAGGCTTGTGTTATTTACTGTTTTAATACTAGTTCCACTTACTAATAAGTCTTGTTTAGTATTTATCTTCTCTGTAATAACTTTGTTCTATACAGGGTTAGTAGACGTAGTAGATAGAGTATCATCCACAGTAATAGAAGAACCTCCTCCTTGAATTTCTAAGTTACCAGAACCTAATAAACTATTACCATTGATAGTTTTTATATTCTATCCACTAACTAAAACATCTTGCTTACTACTTAAGTCTACATCTGAACCAATAAACTTCCAATTACTAGTTGAACTATAATCATCATCTAATAGTAGATATAAACCATTCTTACTATCCTCTGGATCATTAATAACAGATACAACTAAACCTGCGCATGCCCATTGTTTACCGTCCTTAGAAGTCCAAGTAGAATCTAAAGTAAGATCAGAAGCAGGACCCTCTATCTTTGTTCTAGCGTCTAATACTCCATTTACCTATGGTTCAAAGTTATTAGAGTAAACATTTGTTCCGTAATTTCTCATTTGTTATTATGCGTTTGTAAATGTTAATTTAAGCTTAATACTACCGCGTTTAGTAGAATTCTTATTAGTTATTTTATTATAACTTACTCCATTTATCTGAACTGTTTCTATATTCCAATTATTAGTTAAATCATCATCTTTATAAGTATTAGAACCAGTATCAAAGAACTCTATTTTAGTAGCTGTTTTTTTAGCAGGTAACCACCATGTCCATCTATCAGTACCTTCTGCATCAAATGTATTTTCAGCATAAGTAGTATCACTCACAACTATAGTCTTCTTCATAGATGCCTAGTCTAAAGTACCTAAACCAGCATAATAGTAATAACCAGCTTTAACTGTGTAATTACTAGATACACTACCTGCAGGCAACGGAGTACTATAATTATTACCTTTACTATCTTTAGGTTGTGGTCCTTGAGAGTAATTAACTGTTATACGATAAGTACTAGTGCCCCAAGGTAAAGTAGTAGGAAATGAAGACGGACTATAAGAGTGACTAGTTTCATTACCAGCTCTACCTCCCTGTGAGGTATCTTTAGTTCCATCGGGATAAGTAATTACAATAGAACCTTTATTAAAGGTATAACTGAATGAAGATAATGTAGGTCCTGTAGTTCCCACTTCTACCGTTCTACCATTAGAACCCCAAGAACTACTAATAGATACAGATGGATTAGTAAATGCAGGATTAACTGTAGTAAATAATATCATATCAAAGATCTATGAGAAAGTTTTTCCTTCTAAATCTGATAAAGCTTTACCATTTATATCATTCCAACTTGGAGCAGCCTTCATACTCTTACTCTAGAAAGATGACTAGTAAGTAGCACTACCAATTTCGGATTTTAATGCATATGTATTAGCAGCTTCTGCTTTAGTCAAATACGGTGTAAGGTCTACTTCTGCTTTATATTCACCAAGTAATTCCCAACTATTGTTTACCCATATGTATTCTTTGAATTTGTTCTAAGAGATGTTCTAACTATCTGCTAACAGATATATCTTATTTGGGTTAATGCTAATAGATGGGAGTTGAGTAACCACTTGATATAGCGTAACATCCAATGTACTAGATATAATATTACCTACTATTTGAATGCCATCTCCTGCTGTGAGTTTATCTTGTTTATTCTATAATAATTGATTGACCCAATTTTCAGTAGCATAACCTACTAAAGATGGTATTTCAGGAGTATCTTTCAAATCATTATAAGAACCACTATAACTTACTAAAGCAAATACAGGTTTATTTTCTATATCTCCCCAATCTGGAGTAACATCTATATTAGATAGTTCTTCTTCTATTTCGTCTAATCTATCAAATACATCTGTTAAGGTTCCTTCTAGTACTTTCAATCTAACCCATTTACCTTCATTATTATATGTTTTAATGCTACCCCCAAGTGGATCTTCGTTTAGATCCACCCAGTATAGTGTTTCGGCAGGATTTGGTTCTATATCGCTTGCTACAAATTTAACAAATCTTGTCATATTATTCTTTTTCTTTAGTAGTCCAATCTTCACTGGAAAGTAAAGTTTCTAATTCTTTACCTTCATAAGTAGGATATGGATATACGTTTTCTATAACTTCGTCTTCTCCAATCTCTGGTAATGTCATTGCAGATGGAAATAATAGTTCATAGTTAACTACTTTCATTATTACTTTTGTTCCATCTATGCTTTTTCTAGGAGATAAATGTAATTTATCGAGTACTTCTTGTGGTACTTCATTTAGTTTTTCTATGGGAAATACTATATATTTCATTATTTTTAAATATTAATTTTTGTTAATAAATCATCTGTGTTGCCTTCAATACCTACAATGTCATTAAGTTCTTTGATTTCTTCTTCATTAGGCACATCGGGGAAGAGCATAAACTCGTAGAGGTTAATATTAGTAGTATATCCAACGGCATACGAACTACCTATAGTTGGCTGATATGTTCCACTAGTATCACCTATTTCTAGTTCACAAGTAAGATTAACAGTTTTAGAAACCAAATCTGAGCATATAACATTGTGATTTAATATTCCATCTATATATGTAGATACTGCATTTTGTTCAAATGCAATTTGGTTAGGATTTAATTGCACCCATGATTTATTAAGAACGTTCGCTCTTCTTTGGTCATAAATAATTCCGCTAACTGTATTAATCTTAACTTTTGCCATAACACATTTACCACCTATTATATTAGGTATAGCAATATGGTCGTCTGTACTGTCAAACTTAATACTACCATCAACAAACACACCACTATCTTCTGTATAAGCAAAGTTATTAAGCTTACCATGATTACCTTTACCTGTCAAGTCCGGAATGTAGCCTAGTATCTTGTAGCTAGAATTTGGAATCCTCAACCTATTAGGCGACAGGATACAGTTCGGCTCATTGGCTTTTAGGTAGGTACGTGCATTATCAAACACCATAGACTTCTCTACCTTTATGATAGTGTTTGGGTAAAGCGTTACACCATTATACCGTGTCTCGGATACAGTATATAGCTCCGGTAAAAGGTTGGCACTTCCTACAAAGACTATATCACTGCCTACTTTCAACTTATCTCCCCAAGTGATAGTTTTACCATCTTGTTTTAGATTAATTATTGCTGGATAAGGCTGTACAATATCTTCGTATCTGATGTACTCGTCAGCATAAATATCTATTTTTTGAGGAGATTTATCTAAGGTTACATCAATGTAATAGCTATTGCCAGATAGCCTGTTAAGTTCGTATTCTTTTCCATTGAACTTAATCTGTGTTACATCAGCTCTGTTATTATCCCATTTAACTAAAATTCGGATATTTGTACCTTTAGGCAAATAACTTCCTATCTTGTTATTAGGCACAGAACCATTAATATAATAATATAATAATTCATTTGTATCCGTTCTTCTTATTTCGAATACATTATAGGTCTTGCCGATATTAACATTAATAATCGGTCTGAACTCCACCATGTCCGGATACAGCGTACCCCAACTATACCTCTTTAATTGGCGCTCTATCAGGAACTCGGAAAGGGTGTAAGGGAAGAGTAATATAGAGTAGAGAGCTGATTCAGAAAATGCTTTATTTTCTCTTAAACAGCTTATCCATAATTTATCACTATCAATTCCAGTACCCGCACTAATATTAACGCTATCGTTTATATATTTAGATTGATACCTTATTTTCCTATAATTATCATCGTTTTGTATCTGTGGAGAACCAACTCCAAATGATATTACAGATACATTCTTAGGACTTATCCCACTAGCAAGATTAAAAGCAAAAGCCCCATTATTTACTATATAACTTTTAGATACGATAGCACTATCGATAACACCATATTTTAATCTAGCATAATCTGCCACTACCGTATAATCCTTGTATATAGGCAGATTATCAGCATAGCCGTAATCATTAATACCATCAGATACCAATGCTCCTTCATAGTCAGGAATTTGCTCCACTGATAAACCTACCCAGTCGCTAGGCTGCGTAGTACCTCTAGTCAATGTAAATCCTATGGCAGAAGGATGTTCTTCCATTTTGGGTAGTTCATTAATTCCATTTTTCAGTATATGAATCCCTAAATATCTAAACTCTCCACCTTCCGGTATTCCTGATATCTTGACTTTATGAGCGGGTACAGTTATATTAGAAGTATATAATATCCAATAATTATGAGTAGGTTCTGTAATTTTTAAACCAAAGGGAGTAGAGATAACTCCTGCTGTTTTAGTCCAAGTTGAATAATCTGCTTCATATTTACCAATTCCACTACCTAGTTTCTTAGCAAAGTTATACAACTGCAT